>ULVN01038319.1_pt1 | contig 98458 bp, 76 predicted proteins | sample 1959491 | NCBI WGS metagenome assembly ULVN01 (sample SAMEA4835787, study PRJEB28245) | human gut metagenome | biome: gut microbiome; material: fecal sample | place: Denmark | collected 2008 | reverse complement strand
GTTTGGAATTTTTTTTATATTATGATATTATTTTCTTGTAATCAAAGATAAAAGAATATTCTTACATCTTTTGATAACAATAATTTTAAATTATTGGAGGGAAATAAAATGCAATTTTTAAATACATTAGCAGCTGCTACTTTTAGTTGGACCGAGTTCATCAACCAACACCTTGGTGGTCAAGAAGGACAATGGGGTTCTTGGTTAATTCCATTCTTGAATGTTCTTAGCACTGTCCTTTGGGTATTGTTGATTTTAGTTGGTGCCGCTGGCTCTATTTACGCAATCTATGTTGGCGTAAAGATGGCTAGAGCAGAATCTGCAGAGCAAAGAGAAGAAAACAAAAAACGTTTGATTAACATCATCGTTTCTGTTGTTGTTACAATCGTTCTTATTATCTTCTTCAATGTATTCTTGCCTGCAATTTTGGGAGCTTTCCAAAAAGATATCCCTACTCCTGGTGAAGGCACTGCACTTGTAACTGCAGCAAAAATGCTCCTCCATTTATAATATTGATTTAGTTATTTAACCACACCTCCGTGTTTAAATATACAAAAGGACATCACAATTTGTGATGTTTTTTTGTTGCAATTTTTAGAGTGGCAATACCCACCCTCTGTTATTGTTATATCTTTCCTATTTTATTTTGTATTTCAAAGTTTGCAAACTTGCACAAATTCTTTTGTTTTTACAAATTGTGTTTTCTCCTGAAATTCGTAAAAAAAACTATCAATGTTTGATAGTTTTTTCTTATGTCAATTCTCTATTATTCCAAATTTGCGAGCATTTCTGTTCGTTCTTTCAAAATCATAGCATCAATAAACTCGTCAAGGTCACCATTCAAAACCCCTTCCAAATCATAAGAAGAGAGATTTGTTCTGTGATCAGTTACTCTGCCTTGAGGATAGTTATATGTGCGAATGCGTTCGTTTCTGTTTCCTCTGCCAACTTGATTCTTTCTGTTTTGGTCGTATTCATTGTTACGTTGCTCTTCATAATAGTCATACAACTTGCTCTTCAAAATGTTCATAGCTTTTTCTTTGTTTTTGAGCTGACTTCTTTCGTCTTGACATGTGACAACCAAGTTGAGTGGCAAGTATGTAATACGGATTGCTGTTTCAACCTTGTTTACATTTTGCCCACCCGCTCCACCGGAATGGAAAACATCAATACGCAAATCTTTATCCAAAATTTCGATGTCAATGTCCTCTACTTCTGGCAAAACTGCAACCGTTGCCGTGGAAGTATGAATACGTCCCTGACTTTCTGTCTCTGGCACTCTTTGGACTCTGTGCACCCCACTCTCATATTTCATACGAGAATAAGCACCCTTGCCATTTATCATGATTGTTGCTTCTTTGATTCCGCCAATTTCCGTCTCTGACATATCAATATATTCGACTTTCCAGCGTTTCTTTTCAGCATAATGAGAATACATTCTGCAAAGTTCCAAACAGAAAAGTGCAGACTCTTCTCCACCAGCGGCAGACCTGATTTCAACAATAGCATTGCTGTCATCATTTTCATCTTTTGGCAACAACAAGATTTTTATATCGTCAATTTTGTTGTTGATTTTTTCTTTCAAATTTTCAATTTCGCTTTCAAAAAGTTGTTTCATTTCCGCATCTTTTTCTTTCTCAAAATCTTTTTGACAACTATCCATGTCCTCAACAAGTTTTGCAAGTTCGACATGAGCTTCTGCAATGCCTTCAAGCGAATTTCTTTCTTTAACCAACTTTTTCCATTCTCTGTTGTCAGCAATAATTTCAGGACGAGAAATAAGGTCAGTCAATTCGTCAAATCTAACCTTTGATTTCTCTGTTTTTGCTAACAAATCTCTACTTTCGTTTTCCACAAATCACCCTTTCGATTTTATTGTAATCTTTTATTATTTTTATCTCTTCAAAACCATTTTCCTTCAAAAATTTCTTAACATCTTGTGCTTGACCTTTTCCAACTTCAAAAAACAAAAGTCCACCGTTATTGAGTCTATCTGGTGCTTTTGAAATGATTTCTCTATAAAAATCAAGACCATCTTCACCGCCGTCAAGAGCCAACACTGGGTCACATTCACGCACATTTTTGTCAAGCTTTTCAATTTCTTTTGTAGGTATATATGGTGGATTCGATACAATTATATCAAATTTCCTTTTTCTTTTCAAGCCATCAAACAAATTTGAATGCAAAAATTCAATTTTTACATCATTTTTCTTGGCATTTGCTTCTGCTGTGGCTAGTGCCATTTTGCTTACATCTATCGCAGTAATAGTTGCTTCACAATTTTTTGCAATGGAAACAGCAATCGCTCCAGAACCAGTTCCCAAATCCAAAATGGTAGGATTTTTAAAATTCTTTTCTGCTTTAAGCACTTGTTCGACCAAAATTTCAGTTTCCATTCTTGGTGTCAAAACTTTCTTGTTTACATCAAAAGTCAAACCATAAAACTCAGTAAAACCAAAAATATTATCAACGCTCTCACCATTTGCCCTTCTTTCAGTTGCTTTCATGATGTCTTCATATTCTTTGTCCGTAACAAAAGAAAGCAGTTTTATTTCCGCCCTATTCTTGCCAAGAACTGTTGCAATAATCCAATCTGCATCACTTTTGTCAGTTACGCCAGCATTCGCAAGTTTACTTTTCACCTGCGAATAAACAATTGAAAATGCTTTTTTGTTTTCATCGTCCATAAATTCTCTTTCCTTTTGAGTGCAAAGCAAGTTTGTTTCAGTCAATGCAACGCCAATTGTCTCAACATGGGTTGTTGAAGGTTTCAAAAAGACCAAAAATCCAATAATAAATTGCAAGATGTCAATCTTTTTTAGTTTTGAGTTTTCAATAACCCACAAAATCTCAAAACCGACCCCACTGCACAAAATCAGCACCGCTACATTTAACAAAAAGTTAAAAACAAATCCATAACTTACTCCCCATAATGTTACCACAATAAAGTCCAAAACAAAAACAAAAACGAGATATTCCAAAAAATTGGGTAAAATTGCATCGTTCTGCGTCCTTTTTGTGGCGAAATGGTCAAGTTTTTTCAAATTTTGACATTTCTTTCTTTTACTAATTACTTTTAAATCGCTTTTTTGCAGTCTCAATGCAATCATGCTCGCTTTGTTAAATCTCATACATTCGCTCACACAAGCAGAAAATCTTAAAGAAAACAAAAAAGCAAAAAACAAAGTTAGTTTTATTGCACAAATCACCAAATTTCTCAAAAATTCCTGTCCACTGTAATCCACTATCAAATATCCAAGCTTCCCTGGCAATAAGCCAATAACAACAGCAGAAAAGACTATTGCAAGAACAATCGTGCAAACATAAGTCAAAATTTCAATCCAATTTTGTTTATTCTTCTTTTTCGTCCCCACATCAAGAGAAATGCAGAGTGCCTTTATAAATCCCCAAATACCACAAAAAAAATATTGCATTCCCCTAACAAAAGGCAAGTGCCAAAACAAAATTTTGTTTTTCTCACGAAAACTTTTCAAGTGTTTTTGTCCATTTCCATCAATAGTTGAAACGACCTTTTTGTCTTCACAGTGCACAACAACACCATTTGATACCGTAAATATTATCTTTTCCATACAACAATTATTGCCAAAAAATAAAAAATCACTATTGACTATCTAAAAATAGTGTGATAATATATTGGTATACATGGAGGAAACTATGGAAAACGCAAATACAAGTTTTGATATGACAAGAATTAATGTAGAAAATGGAATCGTTTTGGATGGGATGTTCAAGAATTGGCGTGTAACAGAATTGCCTTCAAAAGACAAGGCCGAAACAAAATACATTTTCATTAATAATGAAAACTTCAATGGAAGTGACATGTTTTCGTTTGAATTTACGCAACATGGTTACGGAAAGCCTTTGGACAAACTTGCAAAAATTGCATGCACTGACGAATTGTCTTGGCTTGTCTTTTCAAAAATCAAAAATCTTGCTATGAATGATGCTTGTGGAAGAAACGGAAACTTAACAATGATGATGGCATCAATCACTATCAGAGATTTACTTAAAACAATGCCAACAGAATTCTATCGTGATAAATATTGCAGAACATCGTTCTTGCGAAATCTTCGTTCTTACACAAAGAAAGATATCAAAAACATGATTGAACAAGGTTATGAAGATTCTTATGAAAAAATTGCACAATACACAAGAAAGAGTTTTGATGACCAAGTTGAAAAATCATTGATAGATTTTGAATCAAAAACAGAAAAAGCAAACAGAAAAATGGAGAAGATTTTTCAAGACGAACAAACAAATTTAATTAATCTTTAACTTGAAAGAATAAAAAAAACAACCAATTTGATATGGTTGTTTTTTATTTTTAAAATTAAATTTTCAAAAGTTAATTTAATAAAAACAAATCAAAAACTAAACAAATTAGTCAAGCTTATATTTTTTCTTGAAGTTTTCAACTGTTCCGCTTGAGTCAACAACCTTCTTCTTTCCTGTGTAGAAAGGATGGCATTTGTTGCAAATATCAATTTTGAGAGTGTCGCCCTTTACGCAAGAACCGGTTTTGAATGTGTTTCCGCATGCGCAAACAACTGTAACTTCATGATAATCTGGATGTAAATCTTTTTTCATCTACCTTTCTCCTTTTAATCACCAACGTAAGGAAGAAGAGCCATATTTCTTGCTCTCTTAATAGCATTTGAAAGTTCTCTTTGATGGTAAGAACAAACTCCTGTTTGACGTCTTGGCAAAATTTTGCCTTTTTCTGTGATATATTTTCTAATTTTTGCTACATCTTTGTAGTCAATGCTCTTTTCACCAGCAACGCAGAAAGCACAAACTTTCTTTTTTGCAGGCTTACGATATTTTTTTACGACCTTTTCTTCGGTCTTAACAACTTCGCTCATTTTTTCTCCTATTATTTTTGTGGCACAGCCACCTGTTTTTCGACTTTGCTTAAATTGAAAAACTGATCAAACTATTAGAATGGCAAACTATCGTCGTCGATTTCTTCAAGTTCGGCAGTTTCTTTTTTGCTTGATGGTTTGCTTTCGCTTGGAGCAACATATCCGTCTCCATTTCCATCTCCACCGTTTCTTGTGCTAATAAATTCAACTTCGTCAGCAACAACATCAGTTGTGTATCTCTTTGAGCCATCTGGTGCATCATAACTTGAAGTTTGAATTCTTCCAATTACTGCACACTTTGAACCTTTCTTCAAATATTTATGGCAGTTTTCTGCTTGATTTCTCCAAACAACAACATTGATGAAATCAGCATCCCTTTCTCCATCAGCATTTGCAAATCTTCTTGTAACTGCAAGGCTGAATCTGCAAACTGAAACCCCACCATTTGTAGTTTGAAGTTCTGGGTCTCTTGTCAAATTTCCAATCAATACAACTTTATTCATAAAATTTTCTCCTTAAATCAAAACGGATTATTTCTTAACAAACATATGACGAACGATTCCATCAGTGATGTTCATGAGTTTGCTCATAGCATCAACTTCGTTAGCATTCATGTTGATATTCATAACAACATAAAATCCTTCGTTTTTGAAGTTGATAGGATAAGCAAGTTTCTTCATGCCAACTTTATCAATGCCTTCAACTGTGCCTTTGTGAGATTCTACATATGCTTTTTGTTTTGCGATAAGTTCTTCTCTTTTTTCTTCGCTAAGGTCACTAGCAACGATAAACATAAGTTCATACTTATTCATCTTTTTACCTCCTTTTGGACTAATGGTTCTTGATAACATCAATGTTTCAAGAACAAGGACAGTATTCTTACTGCTTAAATAATATAACATATATCAATACATTTTGTCAATAGATTTTTCATGTAGAAGTTTAAATAAAAAAAACAATTGTCTAAACGCTTCTAGCATTGGAAATCTTTTATCACAATTTTTACAAACAAAATAAGTTGCAAAAATCAATGACATTTTGATATAATCAAAACATGATTGGTATTTATGATTTGGGTGATTTTTTAGATTATAAAACCCGCCTGCAGATATACAAAAATGCAGGATTTCAAGAAGTCGCTTTGTATATCGACAAAAACTATGTCCAACAGACAGAAGATTATTGCGACATAATTTCTTATGCTCGAAAAATTGGATTGAAAGTAAACCAAGCACACATTGACTACAAGATTTCAAACATGATTTGCGATGAAAGTTCATCTGCATATTTTGACTATGTTGAGGAAAAATTAAAAGAATGTGAAAAACTCGGCATCAAATATATGGTTTTACACTCATCAAAAGGTGACAATCCCCCAGTATTAACACAAGTCCAACTTTTAAAACTTGAAAAAATTGCACAAAAACACAAAGGCATTTTTTTGTGTTTTGAAAATGTCAGAGACAACAAAAATTTAGCTATGGTTTTGACATCGAAAGAACCAAACATCAAAATGTGTTTTGACCTTGGGCACGCTCATGCTTATGCAAATGAATATCTCCTTTTTGACAAATATAAAGACAAAATTGTATGTTCACACATTCACAATAATTTTGGACAAGACTCTCACTTCTCTTTGGATAAAGGCGAAATTGATTGTAATTATTTTCTTAAAAATTTAAACAAAATTTCTTATTCAAATTGCCTTGAATGTTTTCCAAATCGTGGCGAAGAAATAAATGAAGAAAAATTCGTTTTATTCGTTAAAAATTGCTTTAAAAATATTGAAAAATACAATAAAGATTAAGCAAAATACTTGATTTTTTGACTCGGCATATCAATTTTTGATACATTTCACTTTTTATTGAATTTATATTTTTAATTGATTTTCTTATAATTTTTATTTAATTTTTACAAAAAAAATTATGCAAAAAAAGACAGTGATAGACACATTAAAATGTCAAAATATCACTGCCCATTTTTATTAAAAATCAATTTACAAAAAGACTATTTTCCGCAACAATTTTTATATTTCTTTCCGCTTCCACAAGGACATGGATCATTTCTTCCAATTTTTTTCTCTGTGTTCTTTATGGTCGTTTGTTTTTTGATTTCTTCTGGTCTCTTTTGTGGGTCATAAACTTTTGCTTCAGTCATCTTTGCTGGTTGTGGTTTTGGTTCTGGTCTTTTGAATTCGATTGTTGTGTTGAGAAGAATGATGACTATTGACTCTCTGATTTTCTCAACCATTTCGTCAAACATCTCATAACCTTCTTTTTTGTAAGCAAGAATTGGGTCTTGGTTTCCAAATCCACGTGCAAAAATTTCATTTTTCATTGTTTGCATATCATCAATATGGTTTTGCCAATTTGCATCAACTACTTTAAGTAAAACAAATCTTTCTATCTTTTCAAAATCAATTCCAAATTTGCCAGCCTCAACCATTCTTTCGTTGTAACGCTTTTCAACCAATTTCAAAACAGCTTCTTCCAAATCCGCTCTGTCAAACCCTTCACAGAAGTCTTCTGTAATAACATTTTTATCTTTGTCCAAAAGTCCACGTTCAAGTTCTTGATTAATTTTTGCAAAATCCCATTCAAAATATGGTTTTTCGTCATCAACACACTTGTCGCAATATTTTGATATAACGCCAGGAATCATTTTCATGATTTGTTCATGAATGTCAAGCCCATCAAGAACTTTGTTTCTTTGTTCGTAAATAACTTCTCTTTGAGCATTCATAACATCATCAAACTGCAAAACAGTTTTTCTCATGCCAAAGTTTTGAAGTTCAATTTTCTTTTGAGCACCTTCAATTTGTCTTGAAAGAATTTTTAGTTGAATTGGTGTATCCTCTTCCAATTTGAAGAAAAGTGCAATTCTCTTCAATCTATCTCCACCAAATCTTCTAATAAGGTCGTCTTCAAGAGACAAGAAGAAAACGCTTGAACCTGGGTCCCCTTGACGAGAAGCACGCCCACGCAACTGATTGTCAATACGTCTTGACTCGTGTCTCTCTGTGCCAACAATGTGAAGACCGCCTGCTTTTCTCACTTCTTCTTTTTCTGCATCAGTAGTCTTCTTAAATTCTGTATAAAGTTCGTTGTATCTTGCTCTTGCTTTGTTCATTTCTACATCATCAATGGTGTTGAAAGCAGTTGCATAAGAGATTTGCTCTTCAGTAAAGTTTTCATCTCTCATTTGTTTCTTTGCCATAAATTCTGGATTACCACCAAGCAAAATATCCGTTCCACGACCAGCCATGTTTGTTGCAATTGTAACAGCACCTTTTCGTCCAGCTTGTGCGACAATTTGGCTTTCTTGTTCGTGATTTTTAGCATTCAAAACTGTATGTTTGATTTTTGCTTCTTTCAAAGCTTTTGACAACAACTCACTCTTTTCAATAGTGATTGTGCCAATAAGAATTGGTTGTCCAAGAGCATGTCTTGCTTTAATTTCTTCAACAATCGCCTTGATTTTTCCGTTTTCTGTTGTGAAAACAATATCTGGCTCATCAATTCTAATGTTTGGTCTGTTTGTAGGAATTGTCACAACGTCCAATTTGTAAATTGCTCTAAACTCGCCCTCTTCTGTCTTTGCAGTTCCTGTCATACCAGAAAGTTTTTTGTAAATTCTGAAAAAGTTTTGGAATGTGATTGTTGCAAGAGTTTTGTTTTCATCTTTGATTTCGACCCCTTCTTTTGCTTCAATCGCTTGGTGAAGACCATCATTATATCTTCTTCCTGGCATCAAACGACCAGTAAACTCATCAACAATGATTACTTCTCCGTCTTTAACGATATAATTTTCATCTCTAAACATTACAAAATTTGCTTTCAAAGCGTTGTTAATATAATGGTTGAGTTCCAAATTGTCGATGTCAGACAAATTGTCTGTGCCATAAAATCTTTCTGCCTTGGTTACGCCACTTTCCGTAAGGTTTAATTGTTTTGTTTTCTCGTCTTTTTCATAATCTTCTGGCTTCAAAGTTTTCGCAAATTTTTGTGCCTTAACATAATTGTCAGAAGACTTCATTCCTCTGCCAGAAATGATAAGTGGAGTTCTTGCTTCATCAATCAAAATTGAGTCCACTTCATCGACAATGGCAAAGTTGAGTTTTCTTTGAACTCTTTGTTCTTTCATAATTGCCATATTGTCACGAAGATAATCGAACCCAAGTTCGTTGTTTGTGCAATATGTTATGTCACAATTATAAGCATCTCTCTTTGCTTTTTCATCCATTCCAGAAACAGCAATTCCAACTGTAAGCCCCAAAAATTTGTAAACCTTTCCCATCCATTCAGCATCACGTTTTGCCAAATATTCATTAACAGTAACAACATGAACGCCAAGTCCAGATATAGCATTCAAATAAGCTGGAAGAGTTGCAACTAAAGTTTTCCCTTCACCAGTTGCCATTTCAGCAATACGCCCTTGATGAAGAGCAATCCCTCCCAAAATTTGAACATAAAAATGTCTCATCTTCAAAACTCTGTCAGATGCTTCTCTAACAACTGCATATGCTTCTGGCAAAAGGTCGTCAAGCTTTTCTCCTTCTTGATAACGCTTTTTAAATTCATCTGTGCATGCACGAAGTTGTTCATCGCTATATGCTTTATATTTATCTTCCAATGCAACAACTTTGTCAGCAATCTTCTTTAATTTTTTTACTTGTGCTTTGTTTTCATTTCCAAAAAGTCCCATTAAAACACTCCCATTTTGCAATAATTATACCAATAATAACAAAAATAATAAAAAAACACAAGTTTTTCCTTGATTTATGCAAAAAAATATTGTATTTTTAGTCGATTTTGTCTTGCAAATATTAAATTCAACAATTTAATTCTCCAATTGACAACACCGCTATTTTATGTTACAATAAAATAAGATTAAGGAGGGATGAATGGACTCTAAAAACAAACTCTTCAAATTGGGCGAAGTATCATATTATTACTTGCCTTATGAAACGGATGGAAAAGAACAATTTTTGAGAATTATGCAACATGATGGCAAGCTGTATATCAATCTTACAAATGTTGACTCTTTAACCCCAGAAAAGACATTTACCTGCAGAATTTTTTCTGCTTCAAGCAAAGATATAAACGACCAAAGTTTGCTTTCTTTGGAAGTTGAAGCAGATGGAGTTTTGCGCACTGTCACCCTTCCTATAAATACTGATGGGCTTTCAATGCTTTCAAATATACAAAGTCTTGTTGAAAACAAAGATATCTCATTTGAAATAATTGAAGATAATTATGATTGCCCAAAGGTTGACAATTTCAATATTGATCCAGATTTAAACCCACCACCAACTGGAGAAAAAGGTGACATCAAAAGAGATATGCGTCTCAAATTAGGCTCAAGATCTGGACAGGAATTGAAAAAAACAGAAGTTGTTGTTGACGGAAAATCATTAACTGGACTTGGACAAGAAATTGACACAGAAAAGCTTGGACTTAAAACAAGACAAGTTGTTTCTCTCCTTGACTCAAAATCATACGATGACTCTGACGGAACACCAAACATTTTGAAAGGCGCACTTTTGACTGTATCTTCTCAAGATAACACAAAACCTGTTGCTGTGTTTGCAAAAGAAAAGAGAATTGTTGATGGTGTTGAAACAGAAGTTACAACTTTCAAAATTTCGACTGAATTTCTTTCTGAATTTATCGAAAAAAATCCATCACTTTCAAGTTTCCCTCATGGAACAGAAGTTGGAGAATACACATCTTATGATGTTGACCAACTTAAACTTTCTGAAAATTTGACTATTGAAGATGTCCAAATCAAAGCAGCAAGTGAACAATTCGCAGTTATGTTTTCTGCACTTGGCATGCAACTTGTTGATAAAGATAAGAATTTGGGAAAATTTGCCAATACGGAAAATCCATTCAATATCGGTGTGACCACTGACTTTTTGAGCTCTGCATTGTCAAACCAGCCTGGGCTTTTGATTGATAAAAAAGGCAAGGGTTTTGATGCTTTACTTATTGCCGCAATCCAACAAAAAAGACAAATTGGAAACGATAAACATGGCAAAGCCAATGAACCCGTATCTATAAAATTTGACCAAGCAGGAATTGAACTTTATTCTCTTCCTATTGTTTTGAAAGATGAAGAAGGAAAACCTGTAACAGAATATCTAAACATCAAGAAAGACCTTGAATCTGGGAAATCTTATATCTATATGCATTCAACAAATGAATTGCCTCGCTCTAAAACAGTTCCACAATTCCATGAAATTGATATTATACATCTTGAAGAGAGCAATGATTCAACTCTCGATGGAGCTCGAGGCACATCTCTTTTCATTGGTTTTAAATCAGGTAAAAGTGCAAACAGAGCAAACATTGAAATTGATTACACTGCAAACCAAACAACATTAAAGACAATCAAAACGGTTCTTGACAGCGAGTTTGAACGCACACCTGTTGCTGGTTCAGAGCACTCAACAGCTATGTTTGCTGGCGAAAAAAGAAAAATTGGAGACGAAGAATATACAATTTACTCCCGTCCAACAGAATCAAGTTCTGAAATTTTGTCATTGAGTGATGTGGCAATCTTAAAATCTACACATATTGAAGACGAAGATCCAGACAAACCCGTTGAAAAATCCGGTTTCATCACAGACCCACCAGTTATTGATCCACCAACGCCTCCACACGATTCTCCTGAGCCTCCTCATGATCCACCAGAACCACCACATGATCCTCCTGCGGCTCCACATGATCCAACACCAGAGGAACCTGATGAAGAATTGCCAGAAATGAAATGGAAAACCGACATAGGGAAACCTAAGGCAAAACCATCAAGTTTGAAGAAATGGTTGATTGCTTTCTTTGCATTGGGAACTCTGCTCTCAATGGTTGTGCCAATCCTTGGCATTGTTTCTGGAATACTTGCTGGGGCAATTGTTGTTGTGGATGTAAAGCCATGGGTAGTTGATGCAGTAAAATCATTTAAAGATAGTGCTACTTCTAAAAAACCAAAAGTAGAAAAAACAAAATCAAAAATCCTTGAATTGCAAAAATCAAAAAACAAAGTTGCAGAATTACAAAACAACATTGTAGCTTACGAAGAAGAAAAAATCAGGATTCAAAACGACCCAAGTTTAAGTGACTCAGAAAAGAAAATAAAAATAGAAAAACTCAATCAACAGATTCTTGCTGCGAAACAATCAATTGAATCAGAAAACAAATCTCAAATTATTATCCGCAAGCAAATTTCCGTTGATGAATTGAATGATGTGATAAAACAAAATAAAAAAATTCTAGATTATGAAGATAAAGAGCACAAAAAACATATGAAAGTGCAGAACAAAGATTTGGAAAAATACAAAAATGAAGAAAATGCTCTTCTTACAAAAAGAAGCAACCTAGAAAATGAAAAACAAGAGATGGAAGAGTATGAATCTTTGCAAGACAAAATTACAAGAGGCTTAAGTCTTTCATTGGAAGAACAAGAAAAATATGAAAAACTTAAGAAAAAATTTAAAAAATCAAAGAAAACAAAAAGTAGTGATTATGATGCTGAAATTGAATCATTGTCTCTAAAATATGAAGAAGCAAAAAAAAATAGAGAAGAAAAAGAAGATCAAATTTCAAATATAGAAACAGAATACCAAGAAAAAATAAAGCCAACCCAAGAAGCAATCCGTGATGCAGAAAACGAAAAAGATAATCTAAAAACACAAATTGCAAAAGAAAAACCACTCGTAAAACAAGACAATACTGGTGATAGCATTTCTCTTGATGATTTTAACCTTACACCTACAGAGAAAGAATTTACAGAATTATCTGATGAAGAAAGAAAATATATTGAAACATCAGGGACAGAAATGGATGAAAGATTAAAATCAATAAAAAAACATAAAAGGGAAACTGGTGACAGTGGACGCAGTAAGTAAAAATCATAAAAATGGAATATAGTAGGAGAAATAATGAAAATTGGAGTAGTGGGATTGCCAAATGTAGGCAAAAGTTCCCTTTTTAACGCAATTACAGAAGCTGGTGCGGAAAGTGCCAACTATCCTTTTTGCACAATCGAACCAAACATAGGAATCGTTGATGTCCCTGATAAGCGTTTGGAAGTTTTGGGCAAAATGTATAACACACAAAAAATCACACCTGCAAGTATCGAATTTGTAGATATTGCAGGACTTGTGGCTGGTGCAAGTCATGGCGAAGGACTTGGAAATAAATTTTTAAGTCACATTCGTGAAGTGGACGCCATTGTTCATGTTGTTCGTTGCTTTGACAATGATAAAATCATTCATGTAAGTGGCAGTATCGACCCAAAAAGAGATATTGAAACCATTGAAATGGAACTCGCTCTCGCCGACCTCGAACAAGTCAACAAAATCTTGGACAAAAATGCAAAACTCGTCAAAACAACTGGCGACAAATCTTTGCTGTTAAGCGTAAATATGCTCACCCGAATCAAAGAAGCTCTTGAAGTAGGAAAACAAGCAAGAATTTTGGACTATACAGATGAAGAAAGAAAACTCCTTAAAAACTTCTCTCTTCTTACAGCAAAACCTGTCATTTATGTTGCAAACATCAGCGAAGATGACATTGGGAAACCTGATTGTGACTATGTCAAAGAAGTAAAGAAAATTGCTGAAGAAGAAGGCGCAAAAGTTGTTGTTCTTTCTGCAAAAATTGAAGAAGAAATCGTTGGTCTTGAGAAAGATGAACGAGAAATGTTTAAAGAAGAACTTGGCATCAAAGAAAGCGGACTTGAAAAATTGGTTGTTGCGAGCTATGACCTTCTTGGCCTTATGAGTTATCTTACTGCTGGTGAAAAAGAAGTAAGAGCCTGGACAATCACAAAAGGCACCAAAGCTCCACAAGCGGCTGGAAAAATCCATACTGACTTTGAAAAAGGTTTCATCAAAGCTGAAATTGTAAGTTATGATGACCTTGTTGAAGCCGGAAGTTTCTTGAAGGCAAAAGAAAAAGGAAAAGTAAGAATGGAAGGAAAAGACTATGTCGTTCAAGATGGTGATGTTGTGCTTTTCCGTTTCAACAATTAGGTGTTGTATGGAATTATATGACCAATTATCCCCTCTCGCCTTGGCATTTATGGGAGATGCAGTGCACACTGCATTTGTTAGAGAACATGTGCTCAAAGGTCAACCAAACAAAATAAACAACTATCACAACTTGGCAAAAAAATTTTGCAACGCTCAAAAACAAAAAGAAACTTTGGAAAAAATTTTGCCAAACTTGAATGAAGAAGAAAAAAACATAATCAGAAAAGCACGCAATTCACACAGTAAGCATTCTGCAAAAAACTTTGATGAAGAAACCTACAACAAAGCTACTTCATTTGAAGCACTCGTTGGATATTTGTATTTAAGTGGACAAAACGACCGCCTAACACAAATTTTGCAGATTTCTGTTGAAGAATAAAAGGAAAAATATGAAAATTGAAGGTAAAAATCAAGTTATAGAAGCAATAAAGAATGATACAACAATAAACAAAATCGTCGTTGACAAAAACTTTATGACAAGAAAAGATGATGTCATCTCACTTGCCAAAAAGAGCAAACTCCGCATTGAGTTTATGCCTAAAAAAGCAATGGACGCAATCAGCGTTACTGGTCATCACCAAGGATACATTGCCGAAACTGTAGATTTCAATTATTGCGAAATTGAAGACATATTGCAAAATGCAAAAGACAAAAATCATGACCCATTTGTTGTGCTTTTGGACGGAATTGAAGACCCACACAATTTGGGAGCAATTATAAGAACTTGTGAATGTGCTGGAGTTGATGGAATTATTATTCCAAAAGTTAGAGCGTGCCAAGTAAACGAAACAGTTGTACGCACAAGTGCTGGGGCAATTTCAAACATGAAAATTGCAAGAGTAACAAACTTGAAAGAAGCCATTGACACATTGAAAGAAAATGGACTTTGGATTTATGTTTGTGAAACTGGCGGAGAGGTTATTTACAAACAAAACTTGACGGGACCTATTGGAATCGTGGTTGGCTCTGAAGGAAATGGAGTAAAACAATCAATCCGCACATACTGTGATGGGATTGTCACATTTCCACTCAAAGGCAGCGTAAACTCTCTCAATGCATCTGTCGCCGCAGCCCTTGTCATTTACGAAGTTTTGAGACAAAGAGAAAACTAAAATCTAAAAAATTTAATACGAAAAAAACTTAAACAATAAGGAAAAAAGATTGAAAAAAATTGCTGATTTGACAGATGAAGAACTCATCTCAATGATAAAAGATGGCAACGACCTTGCCGAAAGTGAGATTTTCAACCGCTATAAAGATTTGGTAACAAAAATCTGCCGTGGTTACTTTATTGTTGGCGGAGATTTGGAAGATTTGGTTCAAGAAGGCATGATTGGTCTTTACAAGGCAATAAAAGGCTATTCAGGGCACAAAGAAACATCATTTAAAACCTTTGCAATAATTTGCATCAAGCACCAAATTCAAACTGCAATTAAAAGAGCCAACACAAACAAAAACAAACCGCTTTCATCCGCTGTATCTTTTCAAAGTTTCACAAATGGAAAATCTGCAGAAAGTTTGGACTTTTTGCCAATCGAACTTGTTTTTGACTCTACCCCTGCAGAAAAAGTAATAGACAAAGAAAATTATGAGGCACTCAAGAAGAGCATAAAAGAAAGTCTTTCTCCACTTGAATACCAAGTTTTAAATTTGTATTTGCAAGGTTATTCTTACAAAGAAATTTCACAAAATTTAAACATTTCAAGCAAAAGCATTGACAATGGTCTTACAAGAATAAAAACAAAACTTAAAGAAAAATTGAAATAACATACAGAAATGCCAGAGAAATCTCGCATTTTTTTTATTTGCCTTGACTTTTTTTCGTTTTTTATTTTAAAATATGACATAGGAGTTTTATTATGAACATTGTAGAACCAACAAATTTTATTGAAGAAGAAATAAACAAAGATTTGGAAAGCGGAAAAGCAAAAGAAGTTATCACCCGTTTCCCACCAGAACCAAGTGGTTATTGGCACATCGGACACTGCAAAGCCATCACCATTGACTTTGAAACTGCAAAGAAATATGGCGGTTACACTTATCTTCGTATGGATGACACCAACCCAACAAAAGAAGATGGTGACTTTGCAAACAGCTATTTGGCTGACCTTGAATGGCTTGGATTTAAGCCTAAAAAACTTGTTTACGCAAGTGAAGCATATTTTGATGGAATTTATGAAATTGCAGAAAATTTGATTAAAAGTGGAGATGCTTATGTTGATGAGCAATCTGCTGAAGAAATTTCTGCATCAAGAGGCACTTTGACAACACCAGGAAAAGAAAGCCCATACAGAAACAGACCAATGGAAGAAAGTTTGCAAATGTTTAGAGACATGAAAGCAGGCAAATACGCTGATGGCTCTGTCGTTTTGAGAGCAAAAATTGATATGGCTCATCCAAACATGAACATGAGAGACCCAGTAATTTATAGAGTTGTAAGAGCACACCACTATCGCACTGGCGACAAATGGTGCATTTATCCTATGTATGACTTTGCTCACCCACTTGAAGACGCTATGGAAGGCGTAACATTCAGTCTTTGTGACATGAGCTTTGAAGACCACCGCCCACTTTATAACTGGGTTTTGGAAAAAGGTTGGAAAAAACCATATCCACCAAGACAAATCGAATTTGCAAAACTCAATCTTGAAAATGTTTTACTTGGAAAAAGATACTTGAAAATGCTTGTAAATGAAAAGAAAGTTGTTGGTTGGGACGACCCTAGATTTTTGACAATTGTTGGAATGAAAAGACGTGGTTACACAGCAACAGGCATCAAAAATTTCATCAGAAGTGCCGGCGTAACAAAAGCAGACAGTGTTATTCCATTGTCAGCACTTGACTATCACATCAGAAACGACCTCAACATGGTTGCAACTCGTGCAATGGTTGTTTTAGACCCATTGAAAGTTGTCATCACAAACTATGAAGGAAGTGAAGAAATCGAAATTGATAACAATCCAAACTTGGAAAATGGTGGAAAACACAAAGCGTTGTTTAGCAAAGAAATTTATATTGAAAACGAAGATTTCAGCCTTAACCCACCACCAAAATACAATCGTCTTGTTGAAGGCGGAATTGTAAGACTTAAAGGTGCATACATCATCAAATGTAACAAAGTCATCTTCAAAGAAAACGGCGAAATTGACCATTTGGAATGTGAATATTTGCCAAACACAAAAAGTGGAAATGACACATCAGGAATCAAATGCAAAGGAACAATCCATTTTGTTTCAGCAGAAAACTGCTTTGAAGTAACAATCAGAAACTTTAAAAATTTGATTAAAGATGAATACATCGACCCAATCAAATCATTGTCAGAAGGAGTAACTTTGGACGAACTCCTTACACCAAATTCAATGACAGAAAGCAAAGCCTTGGCAGAAAACTTTTTGAAAAATGCAAAAGTTGAAGATAAATTCCAATTTATGAGAAAGGGATATTATTGTGTTGATAAGGATTCTACAAAAGACAATATGATTTTCAACTACACAATTTCATTGAAAGATGGATTTAAAGTTTCAAAATAAGAAAAATAATCAAAAAAATCATGAGAAATTCATGATTTTTTTATTCAACTTAAAAAATCGGCAATTTGTTGGACAATTTGAGCAAAAATGTTTATAATAATTCTATGTTATTAACCGCTGTGATTTGTTTGTTTATAGCAACATTGATTTTGGCAGTCTCATCATGCTTTGTTTTGAAAAACAAAAGCTTGTCTTTTTTGTTGAAAGTTTTTTCGATAGTCTCACTCACCTGCCTTGCGATCGTTTGTGCAAATTTCAAAAACAACTTTTCTGGCTATGCAATTTTCATCATTTTGGCTTGTTTGCCACAACTTCTCACATTGTTTGATTTAAAGGGCTACCTTGAAACAAAAAAAGAAGCATTGAAACAAGCAGAAATTGAAAAATCTCAACCAAAAGAAGTCACAGAATCAGATAAAATTGATGATTTTGACAGCTTTGACATAACAGAACTTTCTCAAAATGAAGAAAAGCCTAAAAAAGAGAAAAAATCAAACACTCGTCTTCTTGAAAGTAATGGAACTCTTCTTTGCAGTATAGCATTTTTGTTGACATCCGTTTGCTTTGGGTTGTCTGCACTTTATATTGGCAAAGAGACATTTTATGGGCTTCTTCTTGGAGTTGCACTTGCTTTTGCAATGACCTTTTTGCTTTTAATTAGAAAAAAAGAACATAACATTTATAACACAATAGGTATGTTTTTGATTTTCTTGTCTATCGGCATAATTTTGGGACAAGCTCTCATTGTTTTGCTTTATTCATTTGACCTGACAAACATTTTGTTCTGCCTTGGCATGCTTGTTTATGGTGTATATATTGTTTTGGATTTGCGCTTGAAAAGCAGATTTGACCATTTGGCTTATTTCGTGGCAATCATGCTTATGCTTATCACTTTGATTGTCTAATCGAAAATCGCTATTTCATAAACAAAACATATAAGCACTGTTACCATGTTTTAAATTTAATAAATTACAACAAAAAAACATCTCGTTTGAGATGTTTTTTCTTAATTGGTTGCGAGGACAGGATTTGAACCTGTGACCTCCGGGTTATGAGCCCGGCGAGCTTCCGAGCTGCTCTACCTCGCGTCATCATGCTTGTATTATATTATATTTATACTCACAATGTCAAGCGTTTAAACCAGAAATTTTGGTTTTTGTTGTTTTGTGACCTTTAAAGACAAAAAAGAAGCCATTTTAGACTTCTTTTTTTCTTTTTCTTCAATAATATTCATTTCTAACAAGTTTTGGTTTTCTCAACAATTTTTGGCTTTGGTTGAGTGTTTTCAACTGTCTCTCCATCAACATTTCTCGTTGGCGTTTGATGTGCTTCAATATAATCTAAACATTCGTCAATTTTGAGTGCACTGTTGTAAACCGCTTTATAGAATATTTCCATCAAATCATCAATCTCATGTTTTTCAACTGCTTTGTTTATTGCGTCAAAATATTCTTGTGTGTTTTGTTGTCTAACTGAAATTGTAGGCATCTCATTTCTTATCAAAATATAGTTTGTCAAAATTCTTCCTGTTCTGCCGTTTCCGTCACCAAATGGATGAATTCTAACATATTCCGCATGGAAAATCGCTGCTTTTTCAATTGGGTGCAAACTGCCACTTTGCTTTTCATCTGCAAACCAATCTGCCAATGCTTCAAGTCTTGACACAACATCCTTTCCATCAACTGGTGTCCATGGTGCACCGTCAACTCTCGCTCTATCGCTTCTAAATGGAACCAAATCTGTTCCAGAAAGAAGTGAAGCAACATTTTGAATAACATCAATAAATTCACTCGCAGTGATTTGTCTATTTCCTTTTCTGTCTTTCTTTGCACACTTATAGATGTATTTGAAAGCAATAAAATGTCTTATTGTCTCAATTTTCAATTTGTGCTGACTTTTCTTTCCTGTAACAACAACACAGTCATTGTTTTCTGTAATTTGACAAATTTGCCCCAACAGCATTTTGTAATATTCATATTTGTCAAAATCTTGAATTTTTGGATCAACAGCAAACTGTCCACGGAGTTTTGTGCGAAAGTCCAACAAATCATAATCAAAATCTTCAAAAATACCTTCGATGGCATTACTTTCACGAGACAAATCCATCCATGCGTTTCTATTGAAACTCTTGACACCTTCAAGATTATACCCCTCTTCACGCATTCTGGCTTCTCTTTTTGAAATTCGGTTAAGAAGATTGTTGAGTTCGGAGTAATCACGATTGTCATAGGCATAATAATTGATTGCGCGGCTACGTGCTTTCGCTTTTGGATTTATCCAATGCAAGTTGTCCTTTTCTGTATATAACTTCCACCCATCAGCACTTTTAAGAGCATTTGACACTGCTTCAAAACGGCGCGTAAGTGTCAAAACCAACTGTTCTTCTTCGGTTGCACGAGGTTGTTTAACTATCATCTTCTTAAGTTTCATAACCATATCCCCTTCTCTTTTTATTATGACATCAAAACACTCAAAAGTCAATAGCAAAATAGTCAATTTATGCAAAGAAATTTCTTGAAAAGTCTTGGTTTTTTTGCCCTATATATGATATAATATAGTATATATAATATATATAAAGGAAATAGTTTAGATATGGAAACAAATCAAACAGAAAACATGACAGAAAACAATATTGAAAATATGCCAGAAAACCAAACCGAAAATGTTGAATCTTCTCAAAATTTGGAAGAGCAACAACTTGAAAACGAAGAAAAAGAAAAACTCTCAAAGAGCGTAAAATATGACGCAAGTGAAATTCAAGTTTTGGAAGGGCTTGAACCTGTTCGTAAGCGTCCTGGCATGTATATCGGCTCTACTGATACTCACGGACTCCATCACCTTGTTCAGGAAGTTGTGGACAACTCTATTGATGAAGCATTGGCTGGCTACTGCACTCAAATTGATGTTATCATCAATGCAGACGGCTCTTGCTCTGTTGTCGATAATGGTCGTGGTATCCCAACTGGCATCATTCCAAAAGAAGGCAAAAGTGCAGTTGAAGTCGTTTTGACAAAGTTGCATGCAGGCGGAAAATTTGGCGGTGAAGGTTACAAGATTTCTGGAGGTCTTCATGGTGTTGGTGTATCCTGTGTAAACGCACTCTCTAAAAAACTTACTGTTGATGTTTATCAAAATGGCAAACATCACTTTATTGAGTTTGCAAGAGGCCGTTCACTCGCACCACTCAAAGTCATTGGAAGCACAGATAAAACTGGAACAACTGTTACATTCTGGCCAGATCCAGAAATTTTTGAAACCATTGAATTTAATTATGATAACCTTAAAAACCGCTTCCGTGAAATTGCATTCTTAAACAAAGGTCTTGTCATCACATTAGCTGACAGACGTGAAGGACAAGAAAGAAGTGATAGATTTGAATTTAAGGGCGGAATTGTTGAATTTGTAAACTATCTCAACACAAACAAACAAACGCTTTTGTCATACCCTGTTTATTTCAACAAATTCAATCATAATGACAAAGGAGAAGTCATAAACGAAGTCGAAGTATGTTTCCAATACAACGACTCATACAACGAAATCATCAACACTTATGCAAACAACATCAACACAGAAGAAGGCGGAACTCACCTTGATGGTTTCAAAAACGCTTTGACAAAAGTTATAAACGACTATGCCGTTAAAAACAAAATCATAAAAGAAAACGAAAAATTGTCTGGAGAAGATTGCAGAGAAGGGATCACAGCAGTAATCTCCGTTAAACTCCGTGAGCCTCAATTTGAAGGGCAAACAAAGACAAAACTTGGAAACAGCGAAATGAGAACGATTGTTTACAAGGCTATGCAAGAATCCTTTGGGGATTATTTGGAAGAGCACCCAAATGAAGCAAGAGAACTCATTATGAAAAGCATCACCGCTCAAAGAGCAAGAGATGCAGCAAGAAATGCGAGAGAACTCACAAGAAGAAAGAGCGTGCTTGAAAACACAACTCTTCCTGGAAAACTTGCTGATTGCAGTGAAAAAGATAGCAGTCTTTGCGAAATTTATATAGTCGAAGGTGATTCAGCCGGCGGTTCTGCAAAACAAGGCAGGGACAGAAGATTCCAAGCAATTTTGCCTCTTCGTGGTAAAATTTTGAATGTTGAAAAGGCAAGACTTAACCGTATTTTGGAAAATGCAGAAATCCGTGCAATGATAACGGCCTTTGGTGCTGGCACAGGAAACGATTTTGATGAAAGCAAACTTCGTTACAACAAAATCATTTGTATGTCCGATGCCGATGTCGATGGTTCTCACATCAGAATTCTGCTTTTGACATTCTTCTTCCGCTTTATGCGCCCACTTATCGAAAATGGACATGTTTATGCGGCACAACCACCTCTTTATAAAGTTACTCGTGGAAAAGAAGAACACTATTTCTATACTGATGACGAACTCAATGCTTGGTTTGAAGAAAATGGAAGAAAGGGCACAACCCTTCAAAGATATAAAGGTCTTGGTGAAATGAACCCAGAACAGCTTTGGGAAACAACAATGAACCCAGAACACAGAATCCTTCTTAAAATCACAATGGAAGACGCCATCGAAGCAGACAAGCTCTTCAGTCAACTTATGGGTGAAGATCCAGAGCTTAGACGTCAATTTATCGAAGAAAATGCAACCCTTGTCACAGACCTTGATGTTTAGGAGAAAAGCATGAGAGACGCACATTATTACAAAGACTTCTTGGGCACCTTTGGTGCAGATGCACAATTCAATTTTGCCATTGAAGAAATGAGTGAACTTACAAAAGCTATCTGCAAATACAAACGCAAAATCGAAAACTGTTCACCAGAAGAAAAAGAAAAATTGAGAGAGAACATTATTGAAGAAATTGCCGATGTCAAAATTTGTATTGAGGAATTGATTTATATGTTTGACTGTCTAGATGAAGTCACAAAAGTTGAAGATTTTAAACTTGCTCGCGGTCAAGAAAGAGTGAAAAAACATAATTTAAATTTGCAAATCGAGGGAAAAGATGAGTAAAAGAGAAGACGAAGAAAAGAAAAAAAATCTAAAAGAATTGTTTGAAAACGAGAAAATCAAACCTATTGAAGTCGTTGGCGAACTCAAAAAATCGTTTGTTGCTTATGCTATGGCGGTAAACGTTTCAAGAGCGATTCCTGATGTTAGAGACGGTTTGAAACCTGTTCATAGAAGAATTTTGTTTTCTATGGGCGAACTCAACAATTTCTATGACAAGCCACACAAAAAAAGTGCCAGAATTGTCGGTGAAGTTATGGGTAAATATCACCCACACGGCGACAGTTCTATCTATGACGCTTTGGTAAGACTTGCACAGGATTTCTCAATCAGATATCCACTTGTTGATGGACACGGAAACTTCGGTTCTGTGGATGGAGACCCACCTGCTGCTCAACGTTACACAGAAGCACGTCTTTCAAAGATTGCTGGACTTATGCTCCAAGATATCGACAAAGAAACTGTTGATTTCTATCCAAACTTTGATGACACTTTGATGCAACCTTCAGTTTTGCCTTCAAGATTTCCAAACCTTTTGGTTAATGGTGCTGACGGTATCGCTGTTGGTATGGCAACAAACATTCCACCACACAACTTGACAGAAGTTATCAATGGTGTTCAAGCACTCATTGACAACCCTGATATTGACATTGATGACCTTATCAAAATCATTCCCGCCCCTGACTATCCTACTGGTGGCATAATCATGGGTAGAACGGCTGTTAAACACGCTTACAAAACTGGCCGTGGCGGAATTTTGGTTAGAGGTCGTGCAGAGATTGACGAACAATCAAATGGTAGACAAAGAATTATTATTACAGAACTTCCATATCAAGTAAACAAAGCACGTTTCATTTCTCAAATTGCTGATTTCGTTAAAAACAAAAAAATCGAAGGCATCAGCGACCTTAGAGATGAAAGTGACAGAGACGGGCTTAGAGTCGTTGTTGACATCAAAAAAGATGCAAACGCCCAAGTCGTGCTCAACTTGCTTTATAAACACACAATGCTCCAACAAAGCAGCGGCATAATCATGCTTGCTCTTGTAAATGGCGTTCCAAAGACATTAAACCTCAAAGAAATGCTTTATTATTATCTCGAACACCAAAAAGAAGTTGTTGTTAGAAAAACCAGATTTGACCTTAAAAAAGCTGAAGAGAGAGAACATATTGTAAAAGGTTTGGTTATCGCTCTTGCAAGCATTGATGAAGTTATCAGAGTTATCAAACAATCTCAAGACAAGCAAGACGCAATAACAAACTTGACTTCTCAATTTGAATTGGACGAAATCCAAGCAAATGCAATTTTGGAAATGAAACTTTCAAAACTTACTAGTTTGGAAGTTGAAAAATTGAATGAAGAATTGGCTTCTTTGGAAGCAACAATCACCGACCTTAAAGACGTCTTGGCAAAACCTGAAAGAGTTTTGAAGATTGTTAGAGATGATTTGGAAGCAGTTAAACAAGAATTTGGTGACGCTCGTAAAACTGAAATTAGCATGGATATGGGTGGAATCGACATTGAAGACTTGATTGCTGAAGAAGATGTTATCATTTCTATGACACACATGGGTTACATCAAACGTATGTCAGCAGACGAATATAAGGCTCAAAACAGAGGTGGTGTTGGTATCACCGCCCACAAGACAAAAGATGAAGACTTTGTAGAACGCATGTTTGTTTCTTCAACACATGATGATTTGTTGTTCTTCACAAACCTTGGAAAAGTTTATTGTGCAAAAGCTTATGAAATTCCTGAGGCACAAAGACAAGCAAAAGGAAGAGCTATCATCAACTTGCTTCAACTTTCTCTTGGTGAAAAAGTCAACGCAATCATCCCACTCAAGAAAGATGCAAAAGGCAATTTGATTATGGCTACAAAAAACGGTCTTATCAAAAAAACTGCACTTTCTGAATATGAAAACATCAGAAAAGTAGGAAAGATTGCCATCAAACTTGTCGAAGGTGACGAACTTATCGGTGTTGACATCACATCTGGCAGAGATGACATTTTGATGGCTTCTCATGATGGAAAATGTATCCGTTTCAATGAGACAGATGTTCGTGCCGTTGGAAGAGACAGCCAAGGTGTAAGAAGCATGAAACTTGCTGAAGAAGACTATATCGTTGACATGGCAATTGTTCATGAAAATTCAAACATCATCACAATCACAGAAAATGGTTACGGCAAACGCACACCAATAGACGATTTCAGACTTCAACAACGTGGCGGAAGTGGTGTTAAAGCTGGAATATTCAACGAAAAAACTGGCAAACTTGTTGCTTTGAAACAAATTGACGAAGATTGTGACCTTTTGATGATTGCCGACAGCGGAATTATTATCCGTACCCATGTCGAAAACATCAGTCAATTTTCAAGAGTAAGCCAAGGCGTTAGAATTATGAGACTTAAAAACGATGCCAAAATCACAAGCGTTGCTCTTGCTGCAAAAGATGAAGAAGAAAATACATCAGAAACAGAACAACAACCCGAAACTGAAGTAGAAAATGAAAATACTTCTGAAAATGAAGTTTCAAATGAAAACGAAATTGACAACAGTGCTTATATAAAAAATGACGAGGACTTTGAATAGCCCTCTCATTTTGCGTCCATTTTATAAGGAGAACAAAACATGGACAAAAAGATAATCGAACAGGAAAAACTTTATCTTGAAAACACTATCAAAGAAATTGACTCTATCAGAGAGATTGATAGGAAAAAGATAAAATCAAATGAAAACAGCATTGCAAAATTCAAAAATTACTTTGCTGAAAACTATTATGACATAAAAACGGATTCGGACGAGCTCGCAGAAGTCAACTTGCAAATTGAAAATCTCGAACAACAAAACTTAAGCCTTGAAAAGGAAGACAGACGACTTCTCAAACAAAGAAAAAATCCATATTTTGGTCGTTTTGATTTCAAAACAGCACAAGACACTGCTCCAAAACCATATTATATAGGCTTGGGTCTCGTTCAAAATGGAGAAAATGAAAATCTCGTTTACGATTGGAGAGCAGATATCTGTTCACTTTATTATGACGATGTTTCAGGAAAGGCTAGTTACTTGTGTCCAGAAGGAGAAATTAAAGGCGAACTTTCTTTAAAACGCCAATTCAAAATTGAAAAAGGTGCTATAAAATATTTTATCGACAATCAAATGGTCATTGATGATGATATTTTGATGGAACAACTTTCAAAAAATGCAACATCAAAAATGCATGACATTGTCTCAACAATCCAAAAAGAACAAAACATTTTGATTCGTGCAGACGATTTTGAAAACACTATTGTTCAAGGTGTTGCAGGCTCCGGAAAAACATCAATAGCAATGCATAGAGTTTCTTACCTATTATATAAGTATAGAAATCAACTTAAAAGTGAAGACATTTTGATATTGTCGCCTTCTGCATTGTTTGCAGATTATATTGACGATGTTTTGCCTTCACTTGGCGAAGATAAACCTTTCACAACTACCTTTGCCAATATGGCAAAAAGACTCTTGGGGATTGAATTTGAATCAAGAGAAGAAATGCTTGAAAGAGTTATCAGCAAACAAACGCAAAAAGACTTTGAAAACATTGCCATCAAATCAAGTTTTGAGTTTTTGACCGAACTTAAAAACTTCCTCAACAGAGATATCTGCAATTTGTTTATTCCAAAAACATTTGCATTTGGTGATGTTGTTCTTTCAAAAGACGAAATCCAAGACATATATTTTAACCGCTTGCAAAAACTTCCAATCTACAAAAGAATTGATGTTTTGGCTGAAAATATCGCTGACCGATTTAAAGTTTCTGAAAACAATCACACTGATTTGGTTAAGCGTGCAAAGAAACTTTTATACAACACATTTATCACAACAGACCTTTTGAGAATTTACAATCTCTTTTTGCGTAGCATCGAACTTGAAGAGATTTCTTCAATCGGTGCTTATGATATTGCGCCCGTTTTGCTTATCAAAGAAAATTTGTTTGGTCTAAAAAACAACTTTGATGCAAAATATGTCATCGTGGACGAAATGCAAGATTACACACCATGCCATTTTTATCTTTTTGAGAAGATTTGGAAATGCTCAAAACTTTATCTTGGAGACATTTACCAAAGTATAGACCGCACACTTACTCCATCTTATCTCACTATGCTCGCAAAATTGACAAAAGCCCAAATCAAATATTTGACAAAGTCATATAGAAGCACACTTGAAATTTCAATGTTCTCACAAAAGATTTTGGGCAAACACATTGCAAACAATGTAAATCGTCAAGGCGAAGAAGTTGAATGCATCAAAACAAAAAGTTGTTCAAAAGAAATTGAAAAGATTTTGGCAGAACGAGAAAAGAATCCTTTAACCAAAAATCAAAGCATTGCCATAATTTGCAAATCACAAGAAGAAATTGAAAAACTTCAAAAAGAAAGCAACATAATCAAAAAATTCAAAAAAATGGACAATATGAAGTCAACTTCAAAAAAATTGATAACCACCCCAGCAAATGCAAAGGGAATTGAATTTGACTGTGTGATTGTTCCATTTGCCACACAAGAAGTTTATCACAACGAACTTGACCGAAACCTTCTTTATGTTTCGGCAACAAGAGCACTACACAAACTTTACTTTTTAAGCGATGGTAAACCAAGCAAATTTTTAACAAAAAAATCAGAAAAATTTTAATGAATGAATATACAAATATTTTGCATAAAATTCAAGAAAATTTATAAACAAAAACCGCTATCAAAAATTATACAAAATTGACGAAAGTTTGTCTGTTTTGCATTTTTAGATTTTAACCACTTAATTTATCAAAATCATATCAAAATCTACAGTTTTTTGAAATAATTGTCCACAAAAATGTGGAAATGTGGATAACTCGTGTGATTTTCCCACATTTTAACCACTTTTGCCCCACTTGTATAATCATGAATAGTTATGAATATTTATAAATTTGTGGATAAGTGGAAAATAAATGTGCACAACTTATGCCTCATAAAAACAAAAAATTCATTGACAAACAATCAAAATTTGTATTAAAATGACATATAAAAAAATCAAGAAAAATTAGGAGAAAAAATGAGCAATTCAAAACTTATTGTTCCAAAGAAATTGCAAGGATTTTGGGAGTTAATGCCAAAAGAACAAATGGTCTTTTCAAACATGCTCGACACAATCGAAAATGTTTTTAAAGCAAACAGTTTTGTTCCCCTTGACACCCCAGTGCTTGAATATAGCGAAACATTACTTGCAAAAAGCGGTGGGGACACAGACAAAGAAGTTTATCGTTTCACAAAAGGAAACACTGACATGTGCATGAGATATGACCTCACTGTGCCACTTGCCCGCTTTGTTTCTATGTATAAAAACGAACTCTCATTTCCATTCAAAAGATATCAAATCGGAAAAGTTTATCGTGGCGAGCGTCCACAAAAAGGAAGATTTAGAGAATTTTATCAATGTGACGCAGATATTATTGGAAATGAAACTCTTTCTCTGATTGCTGATGCAGAATGTATTAAACTTTTTGAAAAATGCTTCAAAGCATTGAATCTTGAAGTTGAAATCAATGTTTCAAACCGCAAAATCATTGCTGGTTACATTCAAGAAATTGGAAAAGAAGACAAAACAACAGACATTTTGATTGTTTTGGACAAACTTGAAAAGATTCCACTTGACGAAGCAATATATCAACTCAAAGAAATTGGACTTTCTGAAAAAGAAAGCGAAAACATCATAAACTTGACAAAAACTCAAGGAAATGCAGAAGAAATTGAAGAAAAATTAAAGAATTTCTCTCAAAATCCACTTTTCCAGACTGGACTTTCAGAACTCTTGGAAGTTGATAGTTATTTAAAAGCATTCAACTGCACTTCTATGATTTACAACCTTTCAATCATTCGTGGACACAACTATTATACAGGCACAGTTTTTGAAGGCTTTTTAAAAGACAAAAAATCACTTGGTGCTGTTGGTGGTGGCGGAAGATTTGAAAATCTTTGCAGTTACTTTTCAGAAACAAAAATGCCTGGCGTTGGAATGAGCGTTGGTGTGACAAGACTTTATGACCTTTTGATGAAAGAAGGCTACTTTGATTTGTCAAAAACAAACGAAACAGAATGTGCAATTATCACTTTTGATGAAACTTTGATGGATGGATTAAAAATCACATCTGCATTGCGTGAAAATGGTGTAAAAGCAGACTGTCTATATGAAAATAAATCATTCAAATCAAAAATGAAAGAAGCAAACAGAAGAGCTGTCAAATATGTTTTGATTGTTGGAGAAGATGAAGTAAAATCTCAACAATATACATTAAAAAACATGCAAACTTCTGTCCAAAAAAAACTTACCTTGGAAGAAATTGTTAAAGAAATTAAAAGTGACCGAATGTGATGCCTTGCAAAAACAAATTTTAAATTAAATTTTAAGCAAAAATCATAAAAATCATGAAAAATGTAGTAAATTTGCAAAAAATTACTATAAAAATAACAATTTTAATAAAAAAGGATAAAACAATGGAAAAGAAAAGAAAAAAAATATTAGTTACATCTGCCCTATTGTATGTAAATGGCTTGCCTCACCTTGGCCATATTGTTGGATGCTGGTTGCCGGGAGATGTTTTTACAAGATTTAATAAAACTGTTGGAAACGATGTTGTTTATGTTAGCGGAACTGACGACCACGGAACAACAAGTTATATGTCCGCAAAAGAAATTGGCATGGAACCAGAAGAATTTATTTCTCTTATGAACGGAAAAGTAAAAGAAATTGCCAAAAAACTTGATATCGGATTTGATATTTTCAGCGGAACAAACACAAAAACACATGAAGAAACAACTATTGATTTCTTTAATGAAATCTACAAAAATGGTTACACAACCGAACTTGAAAGCTCAATGCTTTACTGCGAACATGACCACACGGCATTGGCTGACCGTTTTGTTTATGGAACATGTCCATTCTGTGGATATGAAAAAGCTTATGGTGACCAATGTGACAAATGCGGAAAAACTTACGAACTTGATGATTTGATTGATCCAAAATGTAATTTTTGTGGTGAAAAAGCAGTAAAAAAATCAACAAAACATATTTACATCTGTCTTGACAAACTTCAACCACAACTTCAAAAATGGGTTGAAAGTAAAAAAGATATCTGGCGTCCACATGTTTACAGCATGACAAACAAGTGGTTTAAAGAAGGTTTGAAGCCTCGTTGTATCACACGTGACATTCCTTGGGGAATAAAAGTTCCTCTCAAGGGATTTGAAGACAAAGTTTTCTATGTTTGGTTTGACGCACCTATCGGCTACATCTCAATCACAAAAGAACTTGGTGGAGACGAAATGGTTAAAGACCGCTGGCAAAACCCTGAATGCAAAATTTACAACTTTATTGGAAAAGACAACATTGACTTCCATGCAGTATTCTTCCCAAGTATGGAACTTGCTTGCAAGAAATATAATTTGGCAGAAAATGTCGTTGGGTTCAATTTCTTGAACTTTGAAGGACAAAAATTCTCAAAATCAAAGAAAATTGGAATTTTCTGCAATACTCTTCTTGACAGCGATATAGATATTGACGCTTTGAGAGCATATTTGGTATCTATTTTCCCTGAAAGCAAAGACAGCGATTTTACATATGAAGGCTTTAAACTTAATACTAATGCCGAACTTGTAGGCAAATATGGCAACTTCTTCAATCGCACTCTCAACATGATAAACAAAAATTTTGCTGGAGAACTTGGAATAGATTTCAATGACATCAAAGACTCATTGAATGATAATGACAAAGAGATGGTCGAAGCAATAGAGACCTGCCCAAACATAATTGCTGATTTGTTTGCAAAAACAGAGTTCAGGGCTGCCTATAAAGAGATTTTGAGATTTGCAAGCATTGGAAACACATATCTTGAAAAATCTGCACCTTGGACAATGATTAAAAATGAAGATTTTGAAGGCGCAAAAAAAGTTCTTTATTTGTGTTTAAATATGGCAAAATCTTTGGCAATTGTTGCAAGCCCTATTATACCTAACAAAACCGCTCAAATTTGGTCAGAACAATTGGCATTTGATGGTCGTCCAGATGATGCAGATAGATGGGAATATGCTTCAAAAATAAACATTCCAAAGTCTCATAAAGTAAACTTGCCTAAGCCACTTTTCGCTCGTCTTGATGATGAAACAATTGAAAGATATAAACAAGAACTTTCAAAACCTTTCGATATGAAAGATTTAAAATCACAAAAAAATTAAATCCGCAAAGCAATTTTTTGAACATTTCTAGCTCACATTGATTTTAAAGATGATAAAAAACATTTGTGTCAAAAAGGATAAAACAAAAAAAACATATCAAGAAATTGATATGTTTTTTATTATTGTTTTTCCCAGCATGCATATAGTGTTTGATTTCCTATAACTGTATAACTTGTAAATCCACTTCCTTTCTTAGTATAATCAGCCCAAGCTGATGTTCCCCAAGATGTAGCTTTAAAATATTCCTTTGTCGACCAGTCTACATACTTTCCAGGTCTTACTTTACTTGTATATGCCCTACCAACCACTTTATACTTATCTTGATTTAAGTCTATTATCGTTCCTTCAAGCAATTTTTCAGATGCTATGGCAGGTGGAGCATCTTTCCATGCACTACCATCTACTGTATCGAAAACAATATACCATCTCAAATCAAATGAAATTGTATAATAATGTTTTGTTTCAGCAATCCAATTTGCAGTGATTGTTACATCTCTGTTTGGAACACTTGAAATTTCTTCACTCCAACCCGTAAATGTGTAAGTTGTTCTTACATTTCCATCATCTTCAACATATGATGTTTGAGTTGGCAAGACAAGTGCTTCGCCTTGATAGCCTGAATAAACAAATCCTGCATTGCCATAATCACTTACAACAGTTACTGTATATTTGTTTCTGATATAGATGTTGAGGTCATTTTCTGGCATTACAAAATCATTTACTTCTCTTGTAAAGAGTGCATCATAATAGAACTTTGTATCTTCATTTACACCAGGAATTTCAGAAAGGTCAATCGTATCACCAGATTCAATACGGATTGTTTTTATCAAAGCTTCTCCATCATAAATATTCAATGCACAAGTTTTTACAACCTTTGTCACTTTCCATTTTGCATAGAAGACAAGTTCTTCGCTTCCCATATAGATATCACTATCTACAGCATTTTTGAATGTTGAATCTCTATACCAGCCATCAAATTGATAATATGTTGTTACGTCACCCTTTGTATCTTCTCTTGTTGTAAGATTTGGGAATACAATTTTGTCACCAGTAACAAGCATAGATGAGTTAAATTCTGCATTATCACAATTTGAAAAGTAAACTTTCAAATATCTAGAAGCATCAATACTCATCTTTCTATAATAGTCATTCGTGTAAATTTCTTTGCCATATCCAGTAGTGTAACTTGTTCCTGAATTTGTTGATTTCAAGTTTACTGGAATCTTCACAAAATCAGAGATATTGATATTTGTTGTAACACTATCAATAAATTGATATGCCTTTCCATCATAATCATAATAAATGTTAGACAATCCAAGTTTTACATCAAAGTCTCTGAAACTGCTGCTTCCTGTCAATGTCTCGCCATCCAGTCTGAGTGTGTAACCGTCACTAACTTTTGCAAATCCCAAAATTGTCTCTTCCAAAGATGGATTTGGGTTCATGCTTGCAACAAGTCCTTTGATTGCATCATAAACAGTGTCCGTAAGTCCAAGTGCTTCTGCCATAATTTGCATTATATCATTTCCGATTTGGTCTGCATTATGGCTCCAAGATTTAACCTTTCTCTCTTTTGATACAAATGCATTCTTCTTGTATCCGTAAGTTGTTTGAGTAACGTTCAAAACACCATCTTTATATTCAAGCACTGATATTCTGTTATCAAATCCAACGCCAGCTGAATAATAAGTGTAAGTTGATCCGAAACCACCCAAGTCATAAGTTACATCAGCAAATGAAGGAACATCCAATTCAAAATACAAATATACTTTTCCTTCATCATCAAGTGATGCAAACAAGTCATAATTTACTGTAATTGCATCCCAAGAGCCAATAGCAACATCAGCAGAACCAGTGAAGCTAAATCCCTTTGTATTCAAAGTGTTTACAGCCACATTCATAAATGATGATACTTCACTGAAATCGATGTGCTTTGCACTTGTGTCATAATCAAAATTGTTTGCATTATAATCTTGAAGAGTAATCTTTGCATTTATAGCACTTCCACCAAAGTTGAAGTTTTCAACTGAAATTTCTCTCAAAACCAATTTAACTGTTCCGTCTTCAGCTTTTTCTTCTCTCAAAATGATTGCTACACTTGCTATTTCCCCTTCCCACAAAATCTTCGCAGAAAGTTTTGTTTCAAACAATTCGCTATCTTCAATAGTAGTCTTTTCAAGTTTAATTTCTTTCAAAATCTTTGTCATCTCTGTAACTGATGACAACACTTTGTCAACTTCTGACACTTCACCATCAGATACATGTTTTGTCATGCCAAGCAAACTTCTCAAATATCTAAAATCTGTTGGACATTCACTCAAATTGAGAGCACTATTCATTTCTTCACTAAGTTTCAAATCTGCAAACTTAACAATCATTGAAACAATGTCACTCATGTGTGCATTTGAAATTTTCGCTTTGAAATTATTCTTTCCAATGTGGTCACCATGAGAATATGTTGCAAAAAGTCCAGCATCATAATTGTCATACAAAATTGATAATTGATGCAAAACTTGGTTTTGTGCACCAAAATTTGTGTAAATGTCAAGATCGCCATGAACCCTCAAAATCTTATTATCAAAGAGTTTGAATTGAGCTTTTTGTTCTACATCATCAGTAACAGCAACAACGATGTTTCCGCCAACCTTTGTTGATGTTTCACCTGCCATAGAGACATCGACTCTTGCCTGATATTGCATTGACATACCGTAGTCATAAACAGCCTTAACTGCATCCAAAACAACCTTATATGAATTATAATCAGTAAGATTTGTTGTTCCATAATTTGATTTCAATGCAGAAATGTTTTTGTAATCTTCTCCAACAAAAATTTCATCAAGTCCTTCGACATATTTGCCAACTGTTACATCTGTCAAATATACTGCAAAATTGAGTCTGTTTGTAACATCTGTTTCGATAACTGCATCGCCATTCTTCAACAAATATTCACTATAATCATCATAAGTTGTTGTGTTAGGGTCGTCAATGTTTGCCCCCAAAACAATCTTTGTAGGCACGATTGTGTTGTTGTAATTTTGTATAAATGCTTGAAGAACCATATCGTAGAATCTAGCATTTTCGCTATACCACAAACTGCTGTCAACATTTACTTGAACTCCATTTGAACTTATTTCTACGTCTGAAATCCAAGCACCTTTAATTTTGTCAATGGCAGGAAGAATAACTTTAAATACTTCAACTACCTTTTCTGCTGCTTTGGCATCACTAGACAAACTTACACCAAAGTTCTCTTCGACAAAATTCATAATTTCTTCGATTGTTGTCTTTGTCAAATCAGCTGTAATTTGCAAACCATTTATATCAATATAAACATCGTTTCCAAGCAAATAAATATAACTGTTAAGTCCCAAAGATGACGTCGTCACAGAAACCATTGGAATATAATGTCCAAGCAGTCCTTCTTTGCTTTCATCTTCAACAAGCATAGCTGTAAGTTTGCCATAGAATGTATTGTTGCTGTATCTAATTGAAATGTCACTTGCAAATGCATAAACATCTTTCTCAACTTCAAGACTATTAAACACTCCTTCAACAAAATCAGTTGCATAATCTTTATAGTCTTCTTCATTGAATGGTGTCATTGTAGATTTTTCAACATCATTAATTGTAATTTCCGCCCAAATACTGCTGTAAAGTTTTATTCTAGCAGATTTGAGATTGTCGCCTTCAAAATTGATTGTTGCATTCAAAATTTCAGAATTTGAATATTCTTTCTTATTTGAAATTGAAACCTTAATTTCATCCAAAGAACCAGCAATGTCAAGCAACAATTTTGTGTTGTAATCTTCAAGTGTATAATCTCTAAGCATTGTCAAAATTTCTTCATAAACACCAAAGTCAATAACAACTCCCAAGTTGTCAGAAGTGATTTTTTGCAAGATTTCTTTCATGCTCGCACTGTTTTCATTACCTGAATTTTTAGGAATCTCAAAGCGCAATTTCATATTGCCATAAGCAAAATATACAAAGTTGTTTTGGATTCTAATTGTAACATTTTCACCACAAACAAACATATCGCAAATTTCAATATTTCCATTTGCATATTTGAGTGTGCCGTCAACATCAAGCCCCCAGACATTTGCTTTGAAACCAAATTCAACAAATCCTTTTGAAATCATCTTTTTGATGCTTGCAGCCTTTCCAATAAGAGATTTCAAATCTTCTGCATTTTCAGGGATTTCTTTAATTTCAACAACATCGACATTTTCAAGTTTAAGCGCAACTTTCAAATTGTCATTTGCTTTGTATGAAACATTGACCGCCTCTGCTGAAATTGACAAATCAAGCCCCGCGATTTGCAAAATGTTTCTTCCATTAAGGTCAAGTTTATTCAAAATCTCTTCCCAATCAATATCTGCACCAGGAATAACAATTTCAAAAATCTCAACTATATATTCATATAATTCTTTTGCAGAATTGAAGTTTGTCTTAACTTCAATCTCGCCAATTTTAGCATAAAGCAAATTGTTTGAAACGACAAGTTCAACACTCTCGCCCATAACAACCATAGAAACATAAGCATAAATCTTATCTGACAAGTCAAGTTTTATGTCAGCAGTAACTGTAATGCTTTCTTCTCCACTTGTGTATGTCAAATCAAACTTACCACTGTGTTTTGCTGTCAAGTCATAATATTCGTCAGCACCGATTTCTTCAAGTGCAAAAGTCTTTCTAACAACACTCAAATTGATATCTTCAAGAGAAGCATCAGCACCAACAAAATTGTTATCTTCAAACTTAACGTTTACATTTGCCGTCAAAACTTTTTGTCCATTATAAGAAACGCCAATTTCAAGATTATCAAGCGAACCATTCACAACAACTGCAAGTTTTTGCATCAATTCTTCAAGTGAAAGTTTTGATACGTCTTCTCCAAAAATTTGTGTCAAAATTTTTGAAAAGTCAATGGCTTGTTCTTCTGTTGTATCTTCAGCCACATTTTCTGTTCCTGCAGGAGAATTTGCCTTAACAATTTGCATAACAATCTCTGCAATTTGTTTTGCATTTTCAACTTCTGCTTTCAACTTGTTTTGTCCGTATTCTACAAAAACAACTCCATTTTCATATCTAACATTCAAAACATTTCCACCAATTTCAAAACCAGAGATTTCATAAACATTATTGTTTAAATCTGCCTTGATTGACATTTCAATTTGTGTTTCTTTATAAGTTCCAACAATGTCAAATGCAAATTCTTTTGCGTCAACATATTTTTTCAAGTTTTCAACTTTCGCCAAAACATCATCTATTACATCAGTTGCAACTTCAGGGATTTCAATAGTTTTGTTTGATGCATAAATTTTTGCAGTTGCAGAGATTCCTTCCCCTTCAAATCCAATCACAACATTTCCATTTGTAACAGTCACATTTGCAACATTTGAAAGATATGTTATTACAGCAACTTTTCCATCTTCGCTAGAAAGTTTCAAATCTTTCAAACTTTCTGCAATTTTTCCAATGATTGCAGAAATATCAATATTGTCTTTGTTTCCGTTATTTATATAGCCAGCCAAACTTGTTCCAAAAATTTCATCAACTTTTGTCAAATAAAAATTGAGATTTGCAATATCTCCGCCAATAACAACCTTTCCAACAACTATATAGATTTGATTGTCATTGAGCACAACTTTTACTTTTTCACCAAACAATTCTGTTTTGATTTCCGCCACAATTTTGTCAGCGAAATCAAAAGTTGCCACAGCGTCAAAAGTTTGATTCTTATAAGTCAATGTCATATCAGCAGACATTTGTTTTGAAGTCAAAATCTTGTCAACAACATTTGACAAAGGCAAAAGATTTGTCAAATCAAAATATTCGCCAGCAACATCAAATCCGCTTTGTGCAATTTCGAAATCAGCCTTAACATCAACATCATTATAAACGACACCAACGCTAGAAAGGGTTTCATTTACATTTTCAAATCTAACCACAAGTCCATTTGACCAAGTCATAACAAATTGGTTTTCATCAAGAGTTGTTTCGCTAGGCAAATAATCAGAAATCTTATCAGAATTTGCAAAGCATTCACCCAAAACTTTCATAACAATATCTTGAACATTTGCATTTTCAAAATCTATATTTACATATTGTTTAAGCAAATCTTCAAGCCACGTTGCGAGTTCTTTGGATGTTTGTTTCTCCACAATTTCTGAAATTGTGGTATTCCACTTGTCAAAATCTTTAATCGCAAAACAAAGTTTCAATTCAGAAACTTCAACATAAACATTCTCGTTTGCATAAGTCAAACTGATTGGCAATCCTTCATATTCTGTTTCAAGCCTTACCTTAACATTTTCAGAAGCATCATAATAAAGTTTTCCGTTATAATTGTCATCGCCAATTTTAACCACAACATTTCCAATCACAAAATTGTTTTTAAACAAGTTTTGAGTATAAGTTGTGTAAAGTGTAAGCCCAGACATATCAATTTCGTCACCAGTTTCTTCATAACTTACAATGACGTCTTCTTTGTTCATTTTGTTTACATCAGCACTAAATTTTATTGTGTTTCCTTTGACAAGAATATCTTTCAATTTTGCTGATTTGATATTGAAATCTTTGTCACACAAAATTTTGGCACCTACTGCCTTTCCAAGACTGATGGCAAATTCAACATCACCGGTCTCCGTATCTTCTTTGTCTTCAATTTTGAGTTTGCTCATAAGTGTGTCTGGGTCAAAATTTTTGAAATCAATTCCCAAAAATTCTCCTACATCATCCAAGAAACTCAAATCAATATCAAAATTTTTAGTAACAAAGTCAATAATTTTTGAAAAATCCACCTCTCCCGTTTCAAAAGAGAATGATGTGTCAAATTTATAAGCATTTTCATCAACCGTCAAATACAAATTTGGAGAAACATAAGTCGCTTTGATGTCAAAGTTTTGTTGATTGTAAATCAAATCAATATCAAGCGCAACATTTTTTGAAGCCATGTCAACAACAACGTTCCCTTGTGCGGCCACGCTCATATCCTTATTTTCAAAAACAAGATTAAAATCCGTGTCAACATTTTGGAAACTTGCAAGTTTTTCAACAAATTTTCCAAATGCAGAATCACTTTCAGCATCAGTATCAGGGATTGTGATTTCTGAAGGTTTTACATCTCCAAAAATTTGAACATAGCCGAAGAAAACAGAAAGTGTCAACATGATATAAACTGAAAATAATTTAAACATTTTTGGAAAGAAATTTTGGTGTTTTTTGGTAGAATGTTCCATTACAACACCTCCAAATATTCTGTCAAATCTGGGACATTGACAAAATCAAAGTTATCAACAAAAACATCAGTAACTTGCATCATTCCAATTCCAGAAACATTCATTTTGTAAACTTCGTTATAATTGATCGTCTTAAAATTGAAATTTCCATCAATTACAACTGTCATATTAAGAGAAACCCATTTGGGATAATCCGCCATTCCGCTTGAAAATTTGATTTCATATGCATAATAGAGCCCCGCAAGAGCAAGATAGTTTCCGTCGATAGAAATCTCAAATGTATAAGTTCCGTCACTATTTTTTGTGACAGGTGAAAGTTTATTTTGTGCACAAGTTATGCTTGATACAATGTAAGACAATGTCTTTGTAGGGACAGAATTGAAAGTTGTTTTATATTGTTCTATGGTATAATTTTGATATTTATTCTTATCAAAGATGCCCTTGATTATTTCAGAATTTTTGTCAAAATCTCCTTTTGGATTGATTTTGATTTTTTGAATATTTGAATCATAAAGCACTTGAGAGCAAATTGATGGAGAGAAGCTCGAAGTAGAAGGACTAAGTTTATTGTAAACAAACTTTCCATTGTTATAAAATTTTTCACTTCTCATCTGTTGTTTAATGCCCATAGGAGCGTTAACAACACCAGTCATAATCTTGCTATATTTATTTGCATGATAAAGCTTGTATTCTGCGATATTATAAAGTTCGACAGCCGTAAAAGAAGTAGCAGACGCACCTGCGCTTGCTCTGTCAACCCATTTTTTTACATCAGTATCTTTTTCTCTTACATCTTCTTCGTTTGCCGAAACAGTTGTTGGGACTTCAATGTTGTCAACATATATTTTTCCAACAGAAAAACCAGTTGCAACAGCAACCAAGACAATCAAAAGCACACTGAATATTCTTTTTGATTTCAAAAATGACATCAACTATTCCTTTCCCTAAACCATGCAACTTCCGGTCAAAAACTTATCTCAAAAATTACATTATACATGATATCAAATTTTCCATTTTTTGTCAATAAAAAATAGTTAAATTTTTTTAAATATTATATGCGTGCCATTTTTTGTTTAAAACCAAACAAAAAAGCACTTACATAAAAGTGCCTTTTCTTTCCATAATTACGACAGTTTCCATATTCGCTGTGCAAGGAAACATATCGAAGATTCTACAATGCAAAATTTTATACTTTTCTTGCAAAATTTTCAAATCTCTAACCAAAGTAGAGAAGTTGCAGGAAACATAAACAATTTTCCCAATTTGACTGTTTGAAATTTCATCCAAAACCGACTCTTTGCACCCATCTCTTGCCGGATCCAAAACGACAGAATTTATCTTGTCTCGTTGCAAAATTGGCTTCAAACAATCTTCGACTTTGCCACACACATTTTCAATTTTGTATTCGGTTTCGTCTTTTATTAAATTTTCCGCACACTCGTGCGCAGACCTTTGATATTCAATTCCATACACGAACTTTGCCTTTTTTGAAAGCAAATAAGACAAAACTCCTTGACCAGAATATGCATTTATCACCCTTTCATTTTCAATCTGCTCAAGCACAAAATCATAAAGCATTTTTGCCACATCATCATTTATTTGATTGAAGGCAGAAATATCAAATTTTACAGTTTTTCCATCAAAACTTTTTTCAAGTTTCTCATTTCCATACACGCAAAAAATCTTTGTTTTTTCATCTTCCAAAACATCACCATAAGCAAAAAATACAGAAAAACCGTCAAATTCTTCAATTTTTTTGATATTTTTTATGTTTTTTTCAATATTTTTTGGAAAAAGGAAACAAATTCCCAGACTTTCATCCAAACATTTCACATAAACACTGTTCACATTTTTCAAATTGTTTTCTTTCAAAAACTCTCTTATAATTGTCAAAACACCATTGATTTTTTCAAGAGCAATAGGACATTTTGACACTTCAAAAAACTCATGAGATTTTGCTTTGAAGTATCCCACCTTGCCATCTCTCACTTCAAATTTAATCTTGTTTCTGTAAAAAAATCTATTCGGTGCAGAAACAATGTCTACATCAACTCCACAACCCAACTTATCGAATTCTTTTTGCAAAATTTTCTTTTTCAATTCAAGTTCTGTTTCGTAATCACAATGCTGAAAGTCACAGCCACCACAAACATCAAAATAAGGGCACAATGGTTTAATTCTTAAACTGCTTGCTTGAAGTAATTTTGAAACTTTCCCAATTAAAAATTTTTTATTTGCTTTCAAAATTTCAACTTCAACTTTTTCTCCAATCAAAGTTTTAGGAACAAACACCACCTGTCCATTAGATTTGCCTACACCCGCACCTTCGTATGATATATCAAAAATATCAACAACTTTATTTTCCATGCTCAAATTATATCATATCAGCCACAATTATTAAAATAAAATGACGCAAAATTGACGTCACTCTCAACAATAATCTTGAAAAATTTGCTATATTTTGCAAATGAAAACAAAATTTTTGGCATTCCCTATTATTTTGACAATTTTTTGTGTATTCTTCTCCACATTTTTTCTATCATCATGCGGGAAAGATAACAGTCAAAATTCTACAGAGTTAACAATCACCGCAAATGATATAACAATAAAAGTTGGAGAAACAACCCTACTTACTTACAATGTGTCAATCAAAAACTCTTTGGTATATTTTGAAATTGAGAATCCAGACATTCTTTCAGCCAACAATTTTTCATTACAAGCCATAGAAGAAGGAAAAACGACAATAAAATTGTTCGCATCTTATCAAAAGCAAATTGCATCTCACACAATTTCTGTCACAATCACAGCAAAAATTCCTTTGCCAGACGACAAAGATGATGATAAAAACAATGACAATCCAGACACACCAACCCCAGCAGATGAGAATAATGGAAATTATATTGAATTTGAAATTGTTAATCAAAAAGGATGCACAATTGACAAAAACAAAATAACAATCGCAAAAGATACAAATTGTTATTTCCGCTTAACATCATCAATTTTATCTGATTGGTCAGAATGCATTTTTGAAGCACCAACAACAATTATACTATCAAAACTTGAAATTGGCATGAACACATGGAAAATTTTTGCATCAGAATGTGGAGAAATAAAAATCACACTGCAAGACAAATGTATAGCAAAAATTATTGTCGAAATCGCGTAAATTGAATGATTTCACCGCATACTTCAAACAAAACAAAGTCTTTCTTCTTGACATAAAATAAAATAAAACATATAATAAAGAAGAATTTGCAGAAGTGGCGGAACGGTAGACGCGCAGGTTTCAGGTACCTGTGGTGGCAACACTATATGGGTTCAAATCCCATCTTCTGCACCACTCAAAGTCTAAATCGAATATTTTGATTTAGGCTTTTTTATTGCTTAATATGATTTTTTTAATTTATTGAAAAAGATATAAAATAAAAAATGGCATAAAAAAACCATTAGATTTCTAATGGTTTTTTGTTTGTTATGCTTTTTTACAACTTTGTAGTTTGTTGTTCCTTCAATAAGAACTGATTCGTATCCTTCTGCAACAAAATTTGTATTTGGACCTTCTGTTTCGCAGTTTGCTGGGTTAAAGTCTTTAAATACTCCACCTTTAACAATTATTTTTGATTCATTTCTATCTTTTATATTTAAAGTCCATTTTGGTGTAACACTTTCAAATTCGCCTGATAGTATTGTAATTTCTGCATGTTTGTCTGCAATGAAAGTGAATACGAGGAGTATTCCATCAATGATTTGCTTCCAAAATCGTTTAACCTAAAAAAAATAGGACAGTTTAGTCCTATTTTTATTTTATTCAAAAATTTTTTGTTTTACTTAAAATAAGCATTAATTTGAACAGACAAACTACCACCGTTTGTCGCGTATTCGCTAGAACCCACCAAAACAGTTTTATCAAGTTCTAGGTTTAGGCTAGCACATAGTGTAGGGAGTTTTAGATTGCTACTATTGTAATAGAAAACAAATTCATCTTGGTCTGTGCCTGCAACAGTCATATTATCAAAGTATTTCAAACCAACAAAAAAGACAAGCATAAAAGCTTGCCTTTTCTTTATGTTTACAAATTTTTAAAAACCTTTACCATCCTCATTTGTCTTAACAAATTGAAGTTTTTCTACTTCAGCAACTGGAATTTCGTTGTTTTCATAAGTCTTTGTATTTCCAGAAACCTGTCTTCTAGAATAGATTTCCAAATTATCAACAATTCCTTCCAAGTCACTTCCAAAGATAGAAACTGCATTCATTGCATTGATTGAATATGGTTTGTTTTCAGCGACTGATACTCTTGTCATGTTTGTTTCAGTAATCTTTGCACCATTGTTTCCAATTGCGATAAGAGTAGAAGCAATTTCAACTTCATTGTCACCTTTAGCCATCAAATTCTTATGGTTAGCAACAAACATGATTGGAGCAACCATTCCATTTTCTGCTGCGTATGCCTTTTTGTATGCTTCGATTTTCTCTGACAAATTATATTTTTTCAACAAAACATCCAAGTTGATACTTTCTGTAAGATCTGATGCTGTTACACCTGCCAAAGCAGCTTCAAAATCTGCTACTGTTTTGATTTCTCCAGCTTTTGACAAATCAATCTTATAGAGATATTTTGATTCTCCATTCTTAATTGTGTTTATATAAACAACTTTGCCTTTTGAAGATGCATAAGAAATGTTGAGTTCGTCATCTTCAAATGATCTTGCAGTTTTTGTGCTATTAAATTTTCTGAGAACTGAAACAACTGCAGCCTTAACTTCAGCAGCTTCAAAATCAATACGATTGATTTCTTCATCATTTTTGGCAATTTCACCATCCTTTGCAACTAAATCATTTACTTTTTCTTTAAATCCATATTCATATTGTGCTGTTGCATCAAGAGCAATTCCCTCATCGTTGTAAACTCCAGTCAAATATGAAATCATTTTGGTAGCACTGCTGATTGCTGAACTTGGTGCTGAAGGATCAACTGCATAATAATATGTTGGAATAGCATCAGAATCAGCGTTTACTCTCGTTGCAACAATCATTCCATTTTCAGCAGCTTCTTTTGCAACATAACTTCCAAGATATCCATAAGCTCCTTCAACTGTTTCTCTTAAATAGCTTACATCATTAAGTTTTACTTGCACTCCATTTTCATCTTCGACAACATAATACTTTGTATAAATTTCATCATCTTCAAAAGCTTTAAGTGGATTTTTTGTAATCTCATAGATTTTTCCAACAGAAGCAGTCACAACTTTTCCATTGGTTTTATAATTTAAAAGTGTTGAGCCATCAGCTGTAGCATCTTTAATAAGGTTTTGCATTTGTAATGCACCAAATTGTCTTGCATCGTTTTGATGTAACACATAAACGGTTTCAGCTTTTTCTTTGCCTTCTTTAGCCGTATTCATCTCATTCTTCATTTGTGCATTAACTTGCATTGCTACAAGAGTTGTTAACACAACAGCTGCAGCAATAATAGGTGCAACAATCTTCAACACTCTTCTAGTTTTAACAGTAGGCTTTAATTCTTTAACTTTGTCTACAGTGTTTGCTTGTTGTGCAAGTTGTGCCATAGATACTTCTGATTGATGTGCCAAAGTATATTGCTTTGTATGCTTTGTTCCACCATCTGTATAATATTTAAATCTTATAGCGCCATTCTTATCATATTGAACTTTTTTATGAATTGCATATCCGCCAGCTGCAAAAATTGCTTCTGGGTATTCCAAATCTACAACATTGCTATTTTTGTCAAGCATACCTTTTTCGCTATCATAAACAAATCCATCTTTCAAGATATACCAAGATTTTTTACCAGCCTTGGTTGGGTGTTTTGAAACAACAATGTATGCAAGTTGTGTGTCAAGATCTTTGTTTGGAATTTCAATTTGTGCAATCTTTACATCAGCAGGGATTGATGCATGCTCTGCCCCTGAAGTTGTAAAAGAAAATTTATATGGGTTCAATGAAGTATAAATTGTTTTGATTTCTTCATTGTTGATTGTTTCACCAATTTTCTTTGTTTCATCAGATGTCAAACTAGACAACTTAACAGTTGTGCAATCACTGCCTCTCAACGAATAGTATGCGTGAAAAACATCATTTGTTTTGTCTACTTCCACTCTTGCAACAAAACGAGCATTAGCATTTCCTCTGCTTTGAGAATAACAAACAATATTTCCTGTGTTTTCATCTTTTGCAAACAAGAAAGTAGCACTACCAATTGTCTTCTTTCCAAGACCTGTTGCTGGGTCATATTCTGGAGCAGAAGCTAAGAGTGATTTAAATTCTTTGCTTTTGATTTCAATTGAGTTAAATTTCATATAAACACCTCCGTTTATTTTCTATATAATTATAATCCAAACTGCAAAAACTGTCAATACCCTTTTGTTAAAAAAGTCGCATTATATATCAATTTTTGCACACAAAAAGAAAAAACATATAAAATTTTTTAATGTTTCTTCCTATTTATATTCCAAATCTTATCAAAAATTGTAAAAATTGAGCAAAAAATCAGTCCTCAATTATCTTTTCGTCTAAATATGTAGCCATATAATCAGCCAAATGAAACAAAAACACGATTGGGTAACGATAAAACACTGCGGGCACCATATTTGAATTTTGAGCACGAGGGTCAAAACCGCCCATATGCCAATTTATTGCAAGAGCTTCTTCCCTGGTCAGTTTCATAAAGCCTGAAATCATATAAACAGACTTTTCTCCATGTCCGTAAGGCAACATGTCGTTGTATTTATAATAAGGTTTTTGTTTCCACTCTCCATCAACTTTGACATTACGCATCTCGACAGTGTATGTATTTACCTTGCAAATATCATGCAAAAGTGCAATAATAGCCACACTTTCTGGAGAAATAACATCTGTCCATTTATCTTTATATTCATTTTGCAACAAATTTACAAACCTTTTATATACATTTATGCTGTGAAAACACAACCCGCCTTCAAAATTTGAGTGTCTTCTTCCTGAAGCCGGTGCTGTAAAGAAATCTGTTTTTTCAAGATAATTCAAAAGTTCTTCACTTCCATCTCTTTCAATATTGTCATAAAAGATTTCCAAAAATTGTTGTTTAATGTCTTCCAAATCCATATCCATAATTCTTCCTCTTTCCCAATTTTAACAATAAAGAATACCAAAAATCAAATAATACAATGCATTTTCTATCTGCATTTGTCCATTTTTGATATAAAAATCAACATCGTTCAACATTTCATAAATGTTTTTAAGTTGAAGTTTCGTAAAGTTTTTAGCCAATGTTCTTGCCTTTGTAACAGCAAACTCTTTCACTCCTAAAAGTTCTGACAACTCCTTGTCATTCATATCAGAAACGGCCACAAAAAACAATCTTCTAAAATGGTTTAAAACCAAAGCAAATGTTTTTGTATCTTTTTCCATCAAATTCAAAAGTTCAACTGCTTTTTGTGCATCTTTTCGAGAAAGTGCATCCGTTAGTTCAAAAACAGTAAATTCTGTTTCTTTGCAAACCAAATTGTCCACAACTTTTTTGTTTATTTCAAAGTCGTCGCATGAAACAAGCTTTTCAAGTTCGTTTTTTATCAAAGAATAATAATTGCAACACGATTCAATAAGTTGCTGGCAAGCATCCAGAGTTATTGTTTTGTCATAAACTTTGAGTTCGGCACTTATTAAGTCCTTCAAACTTTTGTCATCAAGTCTTTTTGCACTGACCTTTTCACTTATGATAAAATCAAATTTGTTAAAGAAATCAAATATAACCAAACATGTTGTTTCTACCGGCTTCTTTAAATAATCCTTGAGTTTTTTCTTAAAACTTTCCGTAAGTTTTGTGATATTTTTAAGCAATATTATCTTCTTATCACTACCCATAGGCAATGTTTCACAGGAATTTATAATTGCGTCCCCATCAAAAGAATCATCATCAAAAACCAAAAAATTGAATTCTTCCAACTGCAATTTGCACGCTTTTTTTATAAGGTCAAGCGATTTATCATACAAAAGGATATCTTCTCCTTGCACCAAATAACATGGTTCTATTTTCTTTTGTAATCTAGCTTTTAATGTTTTCAATCTATACACCTCCATTTTAAATTTTTGCCATTTATGTCACAAGCCATATTCCCATTTTTTAAAAAACTGAAATCGGCATTCTTATTTTCATAATACGTAAACACACATTTGCAATTTTGAAATTTTTCCGCATATGCATCATGCCGTCCCAAAATCACAACATCATAATCAGTTTCTGTCACAGTATTCAAAGCAACATCTGTTTGATTTATATCACGCAGGACAAAAATTTTGATATCATCAAATGCAATCTCAAGCCCCAGCAATCGCTGATCGTAAGCTTTGTACTCAAAAGAAAAACCACCAATTCTTCCTTGAACATTTGTATCTATAAGTTGTTCGTTGTCATAACCTTGTCCACCATCACATCTTACAATATTATTTACCCCTATTTTGTCCATTGTGTCAATTAAAATTGTTGAATTTTGCAAAACAAATGCTGTTTCCACGTTTTTAACATTGCAAACATTCAAAAGTTCTCTTGTATAAGAATAATAAGTCGGGTCAACAATAACACTTTCCCCACTCTTGTTTGTCAAAAGTAAAACAGATTGAGAATAATTGTAACCATAAACAATTGTTTGTTTTATTGGCATTGGTATGCTAAAAATTGCACACGTCACACAAATTAACGCAAAAACCGAAGAGCAACATACAATTTTTGCTCTTTTGTTTACCATAAAATATCTGCTTGCCAAAAACAGCAAAATAAATATTAAACCAACCAAAAAGATATTGAAAGCTTCAAGTGAAACAACAAAATTTGTCGTGCTGAAAAATGAAGATATCAAAGATATTATATCAAATCCAAAGCCACAAACTTTAAGCAAAAATCCCAGAAATGGCATTACCATTACCAAAAAAGTGCCTGCAAACAAAAATGGATACAAAACAGAAAACATTGGAATGATAAGTAAATTTGCAAAGATTGACAAGAAATTGAAATCAGAATACATTATTGCCATAAAAGGCAAAACTCCAATTTGTGCACTCAAAGAGACAGCCAACGATTCTGCAACGAATTTTTGAAAAATCTTATTTCCTACATTTGAAAGAAGTGGATAAACGACAAAAATACCAAGCACACAGAAAAAACTCATCAAAAATCCAACATCCAGCGCTGAAAGTGGAGAGTAGAGTAAAATGATGATTCCGGCCAGCCCAAGAGTGTTTAAATTGTCATAACATTTACCAGAAATTCTTGCCAACAACAAAACAAGCCCCATGATTCCTGCTCTCATAACTGAAGGAGCAAAACCACAAAAATATGCATAAAAACCAAGTGTCAATGCACAAAAAACGAAGTTCCAGACACCAGAAATTTTACATTTTTTCAAAATAAGACCCAAAAGTCCAATCAAAAAAGTTACATGCAAACCAGATACCGTAAGCAAATGAACAACACCAGCTGATTTATATACTCCCAAAGTTTGGTCATCAATATCTGTCTTATCACCAAACAGAACGGCATACGCAACAGCACCATTGTCTTCACCTGCATTTGAATAAAGTTTGTTTTTTACAAACTGTCTTACCTTTTCATCAAACTTCAATTTGTTTCCACTGACAGTCAAATCACTTGCTTTGACAGTGCTTATATAAGGTGTCCCGTCTCTATAATAAAAACTATTAAATTTCCCAAGGGTAAAAAGTTTTGCATTGTCGACATAACTTTCAAACGAAACTATATTTCCAATTTCAAAATCATCTTTGCTTGAAATTTTGATAGTAAGTCTAATGTTATTCTCTTGCTTTCCGTTTATCTTTACATCATCCAAAATAACAGTCGCCTGATTTCTATAGGTTGAATAAGACACATCGTCAGTTATTCGACCAATCACTTGACAAGACTCTTCAAAAGTCTTCCCTTGGAAGTTGCTAATACCAAGAAAATACCACCCGCACCCGAAAAGCAAAATGGCAAACACTAAAACAAGACTCGCCCATTTTTTTAAAACAATGCAATAAACAAGAAAAGAGGCAACAAGCAGCACCACGAAGATTATGTATTTCAAATCGCCCGCAAAAATATATCTTGTTGTCGAAATAGCCAACAACAATGCCAAAAAACCATAAAATATAGGTCTCGAATGAAAGACTTTTTTCTCTTTTGCTTCGTCCATAAAATTCACATAAAGAATATCACAAAATCGTCACTTTTGCAACAAACTCAACAAAAAAGCCTACAAAGAAATACCGCTGATAATATTTTTTAAAAATAATTGATATTTGCAAATCTTAATAGTATAATGATTGTAAGCAAAGTAAGACAAGTAAGACGAAAAAATCACAAAATTATCTCAAAAGGAGAAGAATATGAAAAATCAAGATGTTGGCAAATATATTTGGACAACAAAAGTCAGCAACAAAGGTCAAATGGTCATCCCAAAAGAAGCAAGAGAAGTCTTTGATATAAAGGAAGGAGACACTTTAATTTTGTTCGGTGACACAGAAAAAGGTATTGCCATTGCAAAGTATGATGACTATCTCAAATTCGCAGAAGCAATTTTCAATGCAAAAAATGGAGATAAAAAATGATAAATACAACAAATCTTACAAAAAAATTCTCAAAATTAACTGCTGTTGACAATGTGAATATTTCAATAGCGGACAACGAATGTTTTGCACTTCTCGGTCTCAATGGTGCAGGGAAAACAACCCTTTTAAATATGCTCTCAACGCAAATAAACCCAACTTCTGGCACCGCAACAATAAATGGATTTGATATTTTAAAAGACAAAAAGGGATTAAGAAAAATCATAAACATCTCGCCGCAAGAAAGTGCAGTTGCCAAAAATTTGACAGTGAGAGAAAACTTAAATCTTATTGCTACATTGTATGAAATTGATAACAAAACAGAAAAAATTGAAAAGACAATCGAAGAATTTGGTTTGAAAGAAAAAGAAAACACTTTGTGCAAAAAATTAAGTGGCGGACAAATGCGCCGTTTGAGCATCGCCCTTGCAATTATTACAGAACCAAAAATTTTATTTCTAGACGAACCAACTCTTGGCCTTGATGTCAAAGCCCGCAAAACTTTGTGGGCAATTATTGAAACTCTCAAAGAAAAAATGACCATCATTTTGACAACACATTATTTGGAAGAAGTCGAGTCGCTCGCCGACAAAATTGCAATTATCAGCCGTGGAAAAATCAAAGCGATAGGCACCATAGATGAAATAAAACAACAAACAGGCACCCAAACATTAGAGCAAGCCTTCATAAGTATGACGGAGGAAGAATAAATGAAAAAATTGCTATCACTTACAAATCGCAACATGAAAGAGATGTTGCGCGACCCATTGAGTATAATTTTTTGTTTGGCATTCCCAATTTTGATGTTGATAATGATACAGTGTATATTTTTGAATATGGAATACACACCTGACAACTTCCAAATTCAAAAATATGCCAGTGGAATTTGCATATTTGGTTACACATTCATAGCAATGTTTGTGGCACTTCAAATTTCATCTGACAAAAACACATCATTTATCAAAAGGTTAAACATCGCCCCAATAAGCAAATTTACTTATTATTTAAGTTTTGTTTGCTCCGCACTTCCACTTGCCATCGCTCAAACAATTTTATTTTTTGCAATAGCACTCATTTTCAAATTCCCATTCAATTCAAATTTAATTTTAAGCATAATCTATCTCATCCCATCAGCACTATTTTATATCTGCCTTGGTATTTTGATTGGAATAATCTGTAAAAACGAAAAACAAACCGGCCCCGTCTCTTCAATTTTTATTTCATTGGCAGGGATTTTTGGTGGAGTCTTTATGCCAATATCAACTCTTTCAAATGGCTTCTCGACATTTGTAAATATCTTGCCATTCTCTCACACAGTTTCAATTGCAGCAGAACTCCAAACAATTGGTGCAAAATCAATCTACCCACACATCTTATACATTCTTGGTTATACTGTCGTTTGCATTTTAATTTCCTTTTTAATTGAAAAAATAAAATCAAAAAAATAGCAAAAAACTAAAAAAACTAAATCTGTTGCGATTTAGTTTTTTATTGGTGCGGATAACAGGAGTTGAACCTGCACCCTTTCGGACTGGAACCTAAATCCAGCGTGTCTGCCATTCCACCATATCCGCATATATTTTTAGTTTACCACACAATCCAAACTTTTGCAACTTGATAAAATAAAAAACACCCAACAATGGGTGTTTCCTATGGTGGCTTGCCGGAGGCTCGAACTCCGGACCCCAAGATTAAAAGTCTTGTGCTCTACCAACTGAGCTAGCAAACCATATTAAATTTTTTGTGCCAAACCATAATAATTGGCAGGGGTGGCAGGATTTGAACCTACGCATGCAAGAGTCAAAGTCTTGTGCCTTACCGCTTGGCTACACCCCTATAAATTTGGTGAATCGCACGCTTTCCCACAACTGGCTGGGGTGGTAGGATTCGAACCTACGCAATGTTGGAGTCAGAGTCCAATGCCTTACCGCTTGGCGACACCCCATCGCCCGCTTTCGCGGTTTTATAAATGGGGTGATCGAAGGGGGTCGAACCCTTGACCTCCAGAGCCACAATCTGGCGTTCTCCCAACTGAACTACGACCACCACATGGTGCTCCCAGAAGGATTCGAACCTTCGACCTCTGCCTTAGAAGGGCATTGCTCTATCCAGCTGAGCTATGGAAGCAGATTGGAGCAGGTGAAGGGAATCGGACCCTCGCAACCAGCTTGGAAGGCTAGTGTTCTACCACTGAACTACACCTGCAAATGCTCTAATAGTTTAGCATGCACTCAATCAAAAGTCAAGAAATTTTTTAAAAAAACAAAAAAAAGAATATATCTTTTTGTCTTATTGCAGTTAAAAGCCAATATCTTCATTTGTTTTATCAAAAATAAAGCATTTATTGGGCGTTTTTATACAACCCCAAACTAATATATTCCGCAACAAGTTTAATAATCTCTGCGGTAGTAGGTTTGTAGTTTTTCTTAAAAATTTCCATACCATACATTTCATTTATGTATCCAAATCCCTTTGAATTATAAGCAACATTTATCGCATTTTGAATGTTTGCCTCCACTCTAAACGCACTCTTTGCTCCACATCTTTTGGTTAGTTCCGCAAAAAGATTTCGCAAATTGTAAACTAGCATAGGCTGTTCTATGGCAAGTTCAACTGCGTGCATAAGATAGGTAAATCCAGTCAAGTCACATTTAATACCAATACGAATCAATACCAATTTTATTTTCTTCTGTAAATCTTCTTCTCCCACTTCTTCAATCCCCTATCATAAAATTTTACTAAACATTGACATTTTATCATATTACAAGCATAAATTACAAATCTTTTTCAAAATTTTACAAATTATTTTAAAATTATGTTTTACGCAATAAAAGTTGCCAACAGGCAACAAATTGATTATAATATGAAAATGGAGACGTATCAAAGAGGTCGCACTGAGCCGCACTCGAAATGCGGTTGTCGAGAAATCGGCACGTGGGTTCAAATCCCACCGTCTCCGCCAACATTTTAGATGCAAATTTTTAAATAAAGGAGTTTATATGGAAAAAGAAGATTTGGTAAAATTTACGCCCGGACAACTAGTTGATATGGGAATTTGTCCTACATGTTTCAATCGAGAAACAAACGGGGCACTTTATGGAGATGAATCAAATTTAAAAATTTATGAAGACCAAGATATAGATTGCATGTTTGTCCCAAACCCAAGAGCTGTTGGACACATGATGATAGCAACAATGAAACACTATCATGATTTGAGCGAAGCTCCAGACTGCATTAATGAAAAAATTGTTCGATTTGCAAAACAATTTATGATAATAATAAAAGAAGTTTATGGTTGTGAACGAGTTTACCTTTGCACAATGTGTGATGGGCCAAACAACCATTATCACATTCAACTAATACCTAGATATTCAAATGAAGAACGTGGTTCAAAAAACTTTGTAAAGCCTAGACAAGAATATGTCTATGATTCTTCAAAAGTTGAGAAAGTGAGAGCCCTGATTGCCGAATATGCAAAAAATAAAGAGTAGTCCGTTTTACTCTTTCATTTTTCCCTTGTAATAAGCAAAATTCTTCCTAAATTTTTCAAGATATTTCTTGCTTTCCTTAAATGGTATCTCTGTCAAAATTTTTCTGTCTTTGCTGTATTTTTCATTCTTTAACCAGTTTGAAACATTTGTTGGCCCGGCATTGTATGCCACAAGCGCTGTTTCTAAATCTTCGAATCTATCCAAAAGTTCACTTATATAACAAGTTCCAATCAAAACATTATCTTGTGGCACAGTCAAATCAAAAATTGCAATATCATTTTTGTCCGCGACACTTTTTGCTGTCGCAGGCATAATTTGCATCAGTCCGACAGCCCCCTTGCTTGACAAGGCTTTTGAATCAAAATGGCTTTCTATATTTATCATTGAAAAAATTACTGCCTTTTCCACATCATATATTTCACAAGCATTCTCAACTTCATCTTGAAACTTTATTGGAAAAAGATAACCATAAACACATTGTGTTCCAAATATGGCAAGGAAAACAAAGGACAGTGAAAAGAAAATAGAGAAGAACCATTTCATAACGATATTTTATGAAGAAAGAGCAATAATATGCTCTTTCTTTTTTTCTGTGCGCCCCTCTTTACAATTTAAAAAGGCTATACTTTCCACCTCTAGCAACATAAGAATAAAAACCTTCGAAATTGTTGAGAGAAATTCTTGAAATCAAAGTTTGTACCTGTGAAAAATATTCACTTAAAAATTTGACAGATATACCACAAGTTCCTCGTCCCAAACTTTGTGGAGTGTTTATTATCGCAACTGGAATATTGTATGACTTTAAGAGTTGTGCAAAATTTAAAGTGGAAGACCTTGATTTAAAAATCGCCAAGATATAATTCATACAGACGCCTCCTTAGTATGCACAAATTTCCCCCTATTTTATTATATTGTTAATGTATTCAATTTGATTTAAAGAAGGTGAAAATGATTTATTTTGACAATTCTGCATCGAGTTTTGTAAAACCAAAAAGCGTTCAAAAAGCGGTTTTGAACGCACTCAATCTTTATACCGCAAACCCAGGAAGAAGCGGGCATAAACAGGCCTTAAAGACCGCCATGGAAGTTGAAAATGTAAGAAATATAGTGGCACAACATGTTGGGACAACTGCCGACAATATTGTTTTTACACTAAACTGCACTGATGCCCTAAACCTTGCAATTTTGGGTAGTTTCTTACCTGGTGGGCACATAGTTTGCACAGAAAACGAGCATAATTCGGTCGTCCGTCCACTGGAGCATTTAAAGCAATGTGATTCGTCATTTTCTTATTCTGTGACGACACAAACGCAAAAAAATGGCATAACATGGCAAGATATTGAAAAGCATTTGACTGACAAAACCTATATGGTAATTTGTAACCACATCTCGAATGTGAATGGCGATGTTGCAGATATTGTTGACATCGGCAAGCACCTTAAAGAATTGAATATAACTTTTTTGGTTGACGGTGCACAAAGTGGTGGGCACTTTCGATATGATATGCAAGAAATGGGGATTTCAATGCTTGCACTTGCTCCTCACAAAGGCTTTTACGCTCCACAAGGTGTTGGTTGTCTTTGTTTGAACGAAAACACAAAACTTCAACCAATTCGTTTTGGTGGAACTGGCACAAATTCCCTTGAATTTATTCAACCAGAAATCAGTCCAGAACGCTACGAAAGTGGGACAATAAACACTCCTGCGATTTTGGGATTTGGCGAAGGCATAAAATTTGTTGAAGATAATTTTAAATACATCCAAGAAAAATTGGAAGATTTAACAACTTATTTACACTACGAACTTTCAAAATTGCCAATAGATATTTACACAAATACCGAGAACACAAGCGGTGTGTTGGCTTTCAACATTCCAAATGTTGACTCCACCGAAGTGGCGACATATTTGGATGAAAAATGGAATATCTGTGTAAGAAGTGGTTATCACTGTGCCCCGCTAAAACACCAAGCTCTGGGCACCCTTGACCAAGGAGCGGTAAGGGTTTCATTGTCATTTTTTAACACCTATCAGGAAGTCGAGAAGTTTATATTTGCAATAAAGACATTTTTAAAGCACCGAAAATAACAAACTTTATATGAACCTCAATTATTAAACAAATTAAAAACAAAAAAGATGCCACAAAACAGCATCTTTTCTTTTTGTATCGTTAAATTTTACAATTTTATTTTTGCTTTGTCTTCAATCTCAACTTTGTCTGAATAATTAATTGGTCCCCAACCAGTGATTGTTTTTGCTCTTAATGACAAATCCCCAAACATTGAAAGCCCTTCGCTTGATGTTGCTTTAACAACACAGAAAAATAGATTTGTATCGTCAGTCATTGTAAGATCTCCACCCTTTATATCACAAGTGTCAACTCTCGCTTCGCCTGACAAAAAACAATTCCCTTTGATTTTTGACTTAACAATTTTTCCGCATCCATGCACAGTTGTCATTATTGATGGATTGATTTGACTGTCGACTATTGCACCTTCTCCGCCAATGCGAACATCATGCACCAGAATCGAATTTGAAACAAAGCCGTTTCCTCCCACAAAACAATTTGTGCCAACAATAGAATTTTCATCAATCCAAGATTCTCCTTCATCACAAAGAGTCCCACGGACAATATATCCACCCAAATCTCCAGCCTTAACATCGCAAAATGGATTTTTTATATCTCTGTCTGCAACTATTCTAACAAGTTCCACTTTCTCTCCATAAAGAGTGGCAAACTTTTTGTCTTCTTCGTCATAATGAAATTTCAAATTTTCCATAATTTATCCCCTTTTGTTGAAACTATTTTAACATCAAACCATCCACATGTCAATAGTCAATTTTGGTCAACCACAGCCACAAATTCTACGCCACATTAAAACCACAACAAAACAAAAAAGATATCAAATGATATCTTTTATTTTTGATATATAAATCTCTTGCAGTGTTCACAAGTAATCACACCATTTTCTTTAAGCCTTGACAATGCAACTTTTGGAAGTTCCATACGACATCTGCCACAGAAATTTCCACCTTCAAGTGGAACAATAACTGGGAAGATGTTGTCGTTTCTTTTCTTTTTGTATTCAGCCATCATGTTTGGCTCAACATCCTTTTCAAAAGCAAGCAATTCTTTCTTGATTTTTTCTTTTTCTGGTTCATAAACCTTTGTTTCTTCGTCAATCTTTTGTTTGCATACAACAAATTGAGTTCTTGCTTCATCATAAAGTTTCTTGGTTTTGTTAAATTCTGCCAAAATGTGGTTGATGTTTTCCGCACTCTTTTGTAGCATTTTTTCCAAAATGTTTAAGTTTGACAAAATTTTTGATTTCAATGCATTGTTTTTCTCAATATCTTCAAAACTCATGTCTTCAACTTTTGTTGCAAGCATTTCATCTGATTTTGATTTGTTGATATTATATTTGTCTTTCAAATCTGCAATCTCTGCAATCAACTTTTCCGCTTCCGCTTCAAGTTCGGCTGATTTCGCTTGAGATTTTTTTGCGATAGTCGCAAGTTCGTTAGCTTTCTTTTTATATGGACTGTTTAAAATTTTTTGTTCCACCTTAAACAATTCCTCATCAAGTTTTTGATATTTCAACAAGTTTTCTATATTCATTTACCACTCCATAAATTTTTGATTTGTTTCGCTTTTTACGGCAATATTACTCTACATAATCTATAAGTCTTTTGCTTCTATTTGGATGTTTAAGTTTTCTCAAAGCCTTTGCTTCAATCTGTCTAATACGCTCTCTAGTAACAGAAAATTCTCTCCCAACTTCTTCCAATGTCTTTTGTCTCCCATCTAGAAGACCATATCTCTGTCTAATAACTTCTTGTTCTCTTGGTGTCAAAGTATCAATAACGGCCAGAAGTTGTTCTCTAAGCAATGTCTGTGACGCACTTTCAATTGGAGATTTTGCAGATTCATCAACGATAACATCCGCCATCTTTCCATCGTCCTCTTCTCCCATTGGCGTTTCCAAAGAGATTGGATCTTGAGCCGTTCTTTGAATTTCCATAACTTTTGCAACAGACAAATCCATTTCTTTGGCAATTTCTTCAATAGTTGGTTCTCTGCCAAGTCTTTGCATTAAAACTCTTGAAACTTTCACATATTTGTTTATTGTTTCAACCATGTGAACAGGGATTCTAATTGTTCTTGATTGGTCTGCCATGGCACGAGTAATGGCTTGTCTAATCCACCAAGTTGCATAAGTCGAAAATTTGAAACCTTTTGTGTAATCAAACTTGTCAACAGCTCTCAAAAGCCCCATGTTTCCTTCTTGAATAAGGTCAAGGAAAGACATTGAAGTTTTTCCAACATATTTTTTTGCCACACTAACAACCAAACGAAGGTTTGCTTCACACAAAACTGATTTTGCATATTGGTCGCCCTGCATAACTTTCTTGGCAAGTTCTCTTTCTTCGTCTACAGAAAGAAGTGGAACTTTTCCAATATCTTTCAAATACATCTTAACTGGGTCGTCAACTGTTGGAGACATAACCAAATCTGAAAAATTGTCTTTATACAAATCTTCATCATTTGTCTTTATGACTTTTACCCCTCTTTTATGCAAAAGGTCCAAAAACTTTTCAACATTTGCTGCATTTTCACCAACTTTCAAAAGTGAAAAATAAACATCATCTTCATTTATTGAACCTTTTTTCATTGCAAGTGCCTGCAATTTATCATACACCAATTTAATCTTTGCACTGTCGATTTTATCTTCTGACATTGAATTCCTCCAAACTTTTATTTTTAAGTTGAAGTGCAGTTTTTCCAAGTTGTCTTGCAATCTCCGCTCTTCGCGTTAAATCTTCGCATTTTCTATATTCGTCATTTAATTCTTCTTGTTTTTTCTTAAGTTTTTGTTCTGCGATTTTCCACAAACACTCTTTAAAAATCCTCTCCGCAACATTTGTGTATTCGTTGAAATTGAAGTTAACCAAATCCATCAAAAATTTGTCTTCACTTGCACCTTCAATGTCAAATATTGAAGAAAGTGGCATCTCTTGTTTGATTATATCCAAATATTTTTGATAATCTGCCAAGAGTTTTTCATAATCAATCCTTACATCTACAAATTCTTTCTTATGTAACAGCGATGCAAGAATAAATTTCGCTGCTTTTTCATCACCCTTTTCAACAGTTGTGACGACAGGTTGTTCTTTCATAACAAAAGGTTTTGCCGTCTCTCCACTACTGTTTATGTCACGTCTTAAAATGTCAAGTGGGATTTTTGTCAAATCTCTAACCTTTTCAAGATAAGGTTCATAAAGCGTAGGACTGTCCAACTTTTTGATTTGCGCCAAAATATCTTTAACAAACTTTCCCTTTTCTTCTGGATTGTCCAAATCATATTTTGAAAGGTAATATTTGATTAAATATTCCATATAAGGCATAGCATTGTCAATCATCTCTTGCAATTTTTCTTTGCCATAAATATTCAAAATTTCGTCTGGGTCATGCCCATCTGGCAAAGCCACAACACGCAAATTGACATTTTCGTTTCTAAACATGTCAATGGCACGAAGTGTTGCTTTTGTTCCTGCGCCATCACCATCAAAACAAAGCACAATATTGTCACTGTAACGCTTGAGTTCTGTGACATGGTCTTTTGTAAGAGCAGTGCCCATGCAAGCCACTGTGGACTTAAATCCACCCTTGTGCATGGCAATAACATCCATTTGCCCCTCAACCAAAATTATGTTTTTGAGAAGTTGTTGCTGTTTTTGTGCTTTCAAAAGGTGAATACCAAACACAACTTTCCCTTTTTGAAAAACAATAGTTTCTGCTGTGTTTAGATATTTCGCAAAATCAGGATTTCCAAGTGCACGAGCACTGAAACCAATACACTCATTCAGCGAATTGAAAATTGGAAACACCAATCTCTCCGCAATGACGTCATAAACTCTGTTGTTTTTCTTTCCTACGATTCCGGCTTTCAAAAGTTCGTCTTCAGTAAATCCTTTACCTTTCAAATAATCAACAATGTCTGTCCAATTTTTTGAATACCCAATCTTAAAGTCTTCAAGTTCTCGTCTTGTAAATCTTCTTTTCTTTATGTATTCTTGTGCAGCAACAGCATCTTTGCCATAAAGATTTTCCATGTAATGTTTGTAAGCATAATCAAGTGCGCTCAAAACTCTTTCTTTGAGTTTCTGTGCTTCTTTTCGATTTTCGGAAGATTGATATTCTGGAACTTCCATTCCAACTCTGTCTGCCAAGATTTTTATGGCGTCCATAAAGTCAACATTTTCCATCTTCTCAACAAACTTGATGACATCTCCTGACTCTTTGCAACCAAAGCAATGATAAAAGCCTTCTTCGTTGTTTATTGAAAACGAAGGAGTCTTTTCATTATGAAATGGACAGCATGCCCAAAAACTGCGTCCTTTTTGCTCTAATTGAAGATAGTTGGAAGCAATTGAAACCAAATCGTTTTTTCTTTTCAATTCTGCCAACCATTCAACAGGGAAACCACGACTCTGCAAAATACCTATCTCCTGAAATTGTTAACTGACCTTATTATACCACATCAAGATGTAAAATTCCTTTAATTTTCTATAAAATAATTATAAAAATATGACTAAAATCATAAAAAATGGACAAAACTATAATTTTTGACACCATTTTTGCACAAAAATCAACGACATCCCAACAAAATAAAGTCCCAATAATTTCTTCATATTTTATAAAAATTTACCAAAACAACATTTTCAATTCTCAAAAATTCAAACCAAAACAAAAAAGAAAGATAATTTTTCATATCTTTCTTTTAACTTTCAAAAACTAGTTGTTTTTAACTTTTCCAGTTTCAAGACCTTCCATATTCAAAGGTTCTCTACCTCTTGCAATATCTTTTCCAATCATTGTAATGCAGACATTATTCTTTGGCAAATTGTGTTCTTCAATATATTTTTCAACTTTATCAACAAAACGCCCATATTCTTCGTCACCAGCCAAATCTGAAACTCTTCCATCTGGATATCTGGTGTAAATTTTCAATGGGGTTAAAACGCTTCTTGGATTTTCAACATCACCTGTGTTGCTTACGATTGGAGCGTATACATTTGCAACTGGCAAAGATTTTCTCATCAAAAGTTTTGTATCTCCAACAAATTTGATTTGTTCTTCATTCAAAAATCCAGTCTTTTGCAATTTTGTCATAAGTTCAAGTGCCATTGATGGATGAACAGGCATACAGACAAAATAGTTTGCAGGATAGTTGTCCCCATTTTCGTCTTTGATTCTCAAACCTTTGTTTACTTTTTCAATTTTGTTGTAAAAATCTTTCAAGATTTCTCTTGCTTCATCTGTTGCTTCACCCTTATTAAGTTGGTCTATTGCTGTCTTAACAAGTTTGTAATAGTCCCCATTTCTTCCTTCTTTGATGCAACTTCTACGAACTTTTTCTTTTGTTGTTGAATAGAATTTGTCCACAACTTCTTTGTATTTCAAATATTTCTCAGATTTTTTAGATTCTTCAGAAAGTCTGTTTTCAACGCTACTCAAATAAAGCTCTACAACATCCCAGAATTCATTAAACTTTTCGATTGACAAATTTTGGTGAATGTGGTTTGCGTATTCAATAATATAACGCTTTACGATTGTTGAATACATTGTAAGAAGCATTGGTTGATATTCTTCTTTTATTTCAGGTTTTTTGCCGTCACTTGTTTGTCTAATCAAAAATCTTGGATCTCTTGTATATGCCACATATCCATTTTGTTTATAGGCTTCTGCCAAAGTTCTTTTCAACTCGCTTGAAATCTTTGCAGATTGATCCATCATGTTCAAATAAACAACATCACCAAACATTTCATCAAGTTTGTCAACAATAATTTTTGCAACAGCCTTGTAAGTATCTGCAGATTTTTTAATTTCAACAGATTTGCCTTCGTCAACAATATAATCATTCAAGAATTTGTTGATAAGTGAAATTTCTCTAATTTTCAAATCTTCAGCCTTGATGTAAGGAACAATTTCAACAGGCACAATTTCGTCAGTTGCCGTAAACATATAAGATTTCAAAATCCCACGAGCAAAATCTTGCATATTTTTATAATCATTATTCAAAAATTTTTTAAAGAAGTCATAAAAAATATCAATTCTTGGACTTTCCAAATTGAAAGTTTTTTCATCAAACCCCAAAACCCATTCACGGAAGTTTTCATAAGCAATTCTTTGTCTTGCAAGTTCTTCCATTTGCTTTTTTGTCTTCTTTTCTTCTGAAACTATTGGCATAATCCCCTCCTTGCACAATCTCATCTCTTTTATTATGATACCATTTTCGGCACTTTATGTCAATACTAAATTCAATAAAAAAACGAGAGAAAAACTCCCGTTTTGTTAAAAATTTAGACCTGCGATGTCATTTTTTGTTAATAAACATCTTTTTCGTCAACTTTTTGTTTGTCTTCAACTTCCACAACCAAAGCTTCAGTAGTAAGAAGTGTTGCAGAAACTGATGCAGCATTTTGCAAAGCTGATCTAGAAACTTTTGTAGGGTCAAGAATGCCCTTCTCAACAAGGTCACAATATTCATTGTTGAGAGCATCAAACCCATAAGCAGGTTGGTCAAGATTTTCAAAAATCTTGTTTACAACAACACCACCATCAATTCCAGCATTAAATGCGATTTGTCTGATTGGTTCTTCAACCGCTTTAAGAACAATTCTTGCTCCGGTTTTTTCATCTCCGCCAAGACTTTCAACCAATTTCTTGATTGCTGGTGTAGTTTTCAAAAGTGCAACACCACCGCCAGGAACAATACCTTCTTCTGTTGCTGCCTTTGTTGCAGCAAGAGCATCTTCAATACGCAATTTCTTTTCTTTCATTTCAACTTCTGTTGCGGCTCCAACCTTAATTACAGCCACACCGCCAGCAAGTTTTGCAAGTCTTTCACTCAATTTTTCTTTTTCATAATCACTTGTTGTGATTTTGATTTGGTCTTTGATTTGTTTTACTCTTTCTTTGATTGCTTCAGCATCGCCTGCACCTTCAACGATAGTTGTTGTGTCTTTGTCAACCCTAACAGTCTTTGCTCTACCCAAATTTTCAAGAGAAATAGATTTAAAATCCATTCCAAGTTCACTTGAAACAAAAACACCACCGGTCAAGATTGAAATATCTTCAAGCATAGCTTTTCTCTTGTCTCCAAAACTTGGAGCTTTGACTGCAACGACAGAAAGAGAGCCACGCAATTTGTTTAAGATAAGAGCAGTAAGTGCTTCACCTTCAACATCATCAGCGATTATCAAAAGTTTGCCCCCAACCTTTACAAGTTGTTCCAAAATAGGCAAAATTTCATTGAGATTTGTGATTTTGTTGTCTGTAATAAGAATATAAGGGCTATCCATTTCTGCAGTCATTTTTTCAGTATTTGTGCTCATATATGGAGACAGATATCCTCTGTCAAATTGCATACCTTCAACAACAGAAAGTTCTGTATGCATCGTTTGGGATTCTTCAACTGTTATCACTCCATCGCTGCCCACTTTTTCCATAGCTTGTGCAATAAGTTTTCCAACTTCTTCATCACCAGCCGAGATGCTTGCAACTTGTTCGATATCCTTTGAACTTGAAACTGGTTTTGAAAGTTTTTTAAGTTCTTCACAAGCCACATCAACTGCTTTGAAAATCCCTTTTTTCAAAATGATTGGATTTGCACCAGCAGTAAAGTTTTTCAATCCTTCTCTAATGATTGCTTGAGCCAAAACGCACGCTGTCGTTGTTCCATCTCCCGCAACATCATTTGTTTTGACAGAAACTTCACGAATAAGTTCTGCTCCCAAATTTTCAAAAGGGTCAGAAAGTTCAATTTCTTTTGCGATTGTAACACCATCATTTGTTATAAGTGGCAAAGCATATTTCTTGCCAAGAACCACATTCCTACCCTTTGGTCCGAGTGTAATTTTGACCGTGTTTGCCAATTTGTTTACACCTGCCTCAAGACTTTTTCTAGCTTCTTCTCCTTGTAACATCATTTTAGACATAAATTCCTCCTATTTTTCCAAAACAGCCAAAATGTCTGATTGTTTTATTACTATATATTTCTTTCCGTCAAAGTTGCATTCTGTGCCACTGTATTTTGCATACAAGACTTCTTGCCCAACCTTAACTTGCATTTTTACTTCCTTCCCATCAACAATTCCACCTTCACCAACTGCAACAACTGTGGCAATTTGTGATTTCTCTTGAGATGCTGTTGGAAGAATAATTCCGCTTTGTGTTTCTTTTTCTGCTTCCTTTGGCAAAAGCACAACTCTATCAAAAATTGGTTTAATTTTCATAATCCACTCCTTTAAACACTTTAAGTATAGTTTTTTAGTGCAAAAATGTAAAGTTTTTGTGCCAACAATTTGTTCTCTCCACCAAAATTTTATGTCGAAGAAAAACAAAAAAGAATGTATAAACATTCTTCTTTATAATTTATTTTACCCCATCTTATAATAAAATGAGAATGTTTGATTGTGAGATAAATCAGCCTTTTCTATAAAAAGTTTAAACATATATTGATTTAATGAAGTGCTAAACTCATAACGAATTTCAAATGTATAAACTGATCCACTAACAAAATATCCTTCGCTATCCGTTGCTTTGTTTGTTACATAATAAAATTTGTAAAGTTTGCTTGGATTATCATCAAAATAATCTGCAATGTTTTCTTTTTGAGATATCTTATAATAGAAAGCATCTGAAGAAGTCATATATGTGTTTGCCACTCCAAAATATCCGTTATAATTTGACTTAAAATAATTTAAATATATCTCTGCATTTTGTGCCAACAAACTTTCATCTTTACATTGTTGCGAAAATGAATAGCCATCATTAAACCAAGAGTCGCTTGAAGAAATTTCTCCAGTAAGTCCAATTGGCGCACTCAAATTAGATAAGCCAACTGCAACCAACTCTGTTTCGGTAAACCATTTTGTTCTATCATGAAATTGTGGCCTTTCTCCAGAATCACCACTACCACAGCCACAAAGGACAAAAGCTGGAATAATTAAAATAAAGAGAAAAATCAAATTTAAAATTTTCTTTTTCAAGTTCTACCCCCCCCTTAATACCATTTATTTTAGTATTATTATAGTGTACATTCTTAAAATTCGTCAACGATTTTATAATTGTCATAATACGATTTTTATCGCAACATAATTGGAGCGAGCAATGGGAGTCGAACCCACCTCTCAAGCTTGGGAAGCTCGCATACTACCGATGTACTATGCCCGCATACACGACTGTTTTAGTCGTGTGGATTTATTATTTCGTGTAAACAAACACCATGTTGTTTCTGTGATATACTGTTACCTTCCAAAAACCAAGTTCTTTAAAACCATTACCTTTATCACTCAAACTAATAGCCATAAGACCCTTACTCTTGAATATTTGGTGGTGTTACAATTGGTCCCAAAATTGTATTTACTGTAAGATTTGTGATTATGTTTGAAATATATCCTGTCAAAATTCTTACTGGTTGACTGTTTTTAATATATTCTTTTGGGTCTTCAAGTTTCATAAATTCAATTGAATCTACTGGGATATCTATGCTCATTGTCACAGAAAGTCTCATAAGATTTGCTGGGCTTATCATAAGTCTTCTCTCCATTGTCACCTTAACAACTTCTTCAGAAACTTTTCTGATATCCAACATATCTTCAGGCTTGATGTTTATCATAACATTTGCACCTGGCATTTGCATTCTTTCATAAACAACCTTTTCCAAAATAGGTTTTACCAAATGTGGTTTAATAACATTTTCTTGTTCCATTTTTTTCTCCTAATTAAAATTATTATAACACACAAACAAAGAAAAAACAATCTTTTCTCAATGCTCGTCTCAATTTTTTACTATTGACAAAGGCCATATTTTGAATTATCATTTAGTTATGGAAAAGAGAGCGCTTTTATTTTTAGATTACAACGAAACTTTTGATGATGTTTGCGAAGACAAAGGCAACATTTTCTTTGCCGCTCTCAAACGCTTTGTAAAACATTTTGACGGCAATGTCGAAATCGCAGTAATAACATCCGCCTGCGACATATTTGGCAATGAAGAACAATCAATAAAATATGATTTGCTCTACACAATGACACTTTTCCCACAAGAATTGAAAAGTCTTTTCAAATACCTTATTGAAGGCAATTCGATGTATCTTACAAAAATCGATGTAGAAGGAAAAGATATAAGGTTCGAACAGCCTCAAACCCTTTCTCTCTCGTTTGGAAAGAAAGATGACGGAGTAGAACTCGCTTTGAAAACAATTGACCCACAACACAAAATTACTACCTGTGTTTTTGCCGGCAATGATGAATACGCAGACCTGAAAATGATGGACGCCGATGTTGAAGGCAGAGAAAAATATTTTATTCTTGCAAACAGACGCATATTGAAAACAGAAAAATATCCAGTTTACAGACTTTCAATGAAAATGCCAACCCAACAATTTAATTATGGAAAACAAATAATTGAAAATTTTGAAAACCCGGTCACTCAAATGATCGTCAAAACATCAGACAAAAGTTTTGGAGTGGGAAAGGGTTTAGAAGTTGTGACATCTTTGCTTGAAGAAAAAGAACGGTTGAAATAATCGTTCTTTTTTCAAAATCTTAGTCTATTCCTTTTGTTCTTTCTTGTCATCGTCAGGTTTGTTTTCTTTCTCTTCATTGTCGAGATAAACAATCTTAAGACAAACAACATCAATCCTGTGTCCTTCCATTTTTGAAACGATGAATTGCATGTTGATTTTATGTTCTGTCAAATTGCCTTCGTCATCAATAATTTCATCGATGGTGTTGTATTCATATTTTTTTCCAACTTCTGGGATATCTTCAGAGAGTTCAAACAAGAATGAGTTTACGGTTTGATATGGGTTTTCTGGCATATTTTCAATTTCAAGTCTATCGAAAAGTTCTTCAACAGAAATCTCTGCATCTATTTTATATTGGTCATCGCCTATTTGTTCAATAACTGGTTCTGACTCATCTTGGTCTGTTTCATCATAAATTTCACCAAAAATTGTCTCAACACAATCTTCCATTGTAACAATACCAGACACACCGCCATTTTCATCAAGCACGACAGCCAAATGTTTCTTTGCTTTTTGCATTTCTTTTATCAAAGTGTCAACATTTGTGTTTTCTGCTGTGAAAAGAGGTTTCGTCATAAGTTTTGAAAGTTTGGCATCTTTCTTCTCAATTTTTGCATTGAAATAATCTTTTATGTTCAAAAGTCCAACTACATTATCAGTGTTGCCCTTATAGACTGGCAAACGGCTGTATTGATGTTCTGAAAAAGTGTTTTCAATCTCTTGAGTTGTGGCATTTATATCCAAGAAAACAACATCAACTCTGTGTGTCATAATATCATGTGCTGTCGCTTCTTTAATTTTAAATGTCCCTTGAAGCATATCAGCTTCATCTTTTTTCAAAACGCCTTCTTCTTCCATTGTGTCAATGATGCTTTCAAGTTCATCTTCAGTGACAGTAATGTTGCTTTTTTCTTGTTCTTTCTTTTTTGTTGCCAACTTTTGAAGTCCATAAAAAGGAATAACAATTGGATACATCACTTTCATAAGAAAATAGATAATTCCTGCAAATCTTACGGCGGTTTTTTCAGGGTTCGCCTTTGCAAGTGCCTTTGGCAAAATTTCACCAGTGATCAAAATAATTATCGTCATAACAACAGTGTTCAAAACGTTAAGCAAAGCAGCATTATCCAAAAGTTGAGATAAAATAAAAGCACACAAAGTTGTTGACAAAATGTTTACAATGTTGTTTCCAACAAGAATAGTCGTCAAAACTCTGTCTGAATGTTCTGCTATATAAAGAGCACGCCTAGCCCCCTTAACTTTGTTTTCTGCCATTGACCTTATTCTAATCAAGTTCATTGAGTTGAATGCGGTTTCGCATGCAGAGAAGAACGCTGAACAAATCAGCAAGAAAACAATCGCTACAATCAAGATTGCGTGTATATAATTAAATTGTGTTGCTAAAAGCATACTGGGGTGGCTCAATTTTTTACTCCTTAAATTTCCAAATTAAAATATAAGTGCATTATAGCATATTAAAACAATTTTGTAAAGTATTTGTGATTTACAATTTATAAATATCACCATTTTTGACGCCCTATAATGTATTTTAACGCAAAAACAGATTGAAAAATGCAAAAATTGTGATACAATATTTCAATGAAAAACGAAAAGTTATGTTCAATCTGTCCAAGACACTGTAACATTGACAGAAACAAAGTCAAAGGCTTTTGCAACGAAACAAAAAAAATTAGAATTTCAAAGATTATTCCAAATTTTCAATGGGAAGAGCCATGTATAACAGGCAAAAAAGGTGCGCTCGCCATATTTTTCTCTGGTTGCAATTTGAGATGTGACTATTGTCAAAATTTTGAAATCTCTCGTGGTGGAGTTGGACAAGAATACACGATTGACGAATTTGTTAAACTGATTGAAGAAAACCAAGACAAAAACAGTTTTGTTGATTTAATTACACCAACACACTTTTCAAATGAGATTGCTCGTGCTTATGAAAAAATTAGCAAAAAAATCCCTGTAGTATGGAATACAAACAGTTTTGAAACTGTGGAAAATATTGAAAAAGTATCAAAATTCGTTGACATATTCCTAGCTGATTTAAAATACGCAAATGACGAAATGGCAAAAGAATTTTCAAAGTGTGATAACTATTTTTCTGTGTCAAAAAAAGCAATTTTGAAAATGTGCAAAGAAAAACCTGACAAATTTGAAAATGAAAACAGCATGACACAAGGAGTGATAATTCGTCATTTGGTTTTGCCCGGATACATCGAAAACTCTTTCAAAGTGTTGGACACAATAAAAGAAAATTTTGCTGACCGCAAAATCAGTCTCATGAGCCAATTTACACCAAACGGACATGGAAAACTCAATCGCAAATTAAAACCAATAGAATACAAAGCTGTGCTTGCACACTTGGAAAAGTTGGGACTTACAAATGGTTATTTTCAAGATTTTGAAAGTGCCGACAGTTGTTTTGTCCCTAAATTTGTCTAATTCTGTCAAATTTGTTTGACATATCTTTCCCAAAATTTTATCATAATAAAAAAAGAAAGGAGTAATTATGCAAAACAGCACACTCAAAAAATATTCTTTTATGGGCATTATTTTCAGTCTTTTTGCCATTTTCTTTGCAATACTTTTTTATTTTAATCTCATTTCAACAATGGATTTAATGTTATCCGTAACATATGTTTCTTATTTTACAGGACTTGCATTGCTCTATAATGGGGCTTACAACAGAAATCAAGCACACACAAAGTCAACTATCATAAATTTCGCAACAGGGCTTGTTTTTATCTTGATTGCTATCGCCCTTTTGACATATGGCTTGATATTTGGAAAAATTATTCTTTTCTAATTTAATATTTACTTACAGCAGCAAACAAAGCCCAAAATTGCAAAAGCAACAACAAAAAAATCATGGATTTTTGTTCCATGATTTTTATTTTTTTCTCAATTTTATGAATTAAGGTTTTTGATTTCTTCCAAAATGTTTTCAAGTTTCGCATTGATTTCAGAAATCTTTTCTTCTGATTCGTTTTTCTTGATTGCATTTTGTGCTTCAACTTGAAGGTTGTCAATTTCTTTCAACAATTCTTCACGACGTGCTTGCTTATCATCAACTTTGTTTGTGTCAAGTTCGTTCATGGCGAGTTCAAGTTCACGATTCAAATTTCTTCTCATATCATGAAGTTTTGCTTCTTCTTCAGAAAGTTTTTTGTTGATTTCAAGGATGGAACTTATTTGTTTTTTAGGTCTTCCTCTGCCTCTTTTTACTTCTGGCTCTGCGACTGCTTCTTTAACAATCTTTTTTGGACGGCCAGCTTTCTTTTTTGGTGCTGGAGCAGGTTCTGCTGGTGCAGTAACAATTTTCTTAGGTCTGCCTGGTCTCTTTGCTGGAGTTTTTGCTTCTTCAACAACGACCTTTCTTGGTCTTCCACGCTTGCCGGCAGGTTTCTTTTCTTCCTCAACGACAACTTTTCTTGGACGACCGGCCTTTTTCTTTGGTGCAACTGCGACTTGCTCTGCAGGCTCTTCAGCTTTCTTGTCTTCTACTTTTTCTGCTTTGTCAACTTTTGTTTCTTTTTCGTCAGCCAAAGAGAAGTCTTCAAATGCTTTGTCATAATCAACAATCTTTTCTTTCTGTTCTTCCTTCTTGCCTTGTTCTGCTTTGAATTCTTTGAGTGGTTGATTTTTTTCAGTATTGTTAATTACTTCAATATCATTGTCTTTATCAACGCTGTTTATAATGTTTTCAGCAACTCCATAGATGTCTCCCTTTTGTGCTGTGTCAGTCATGAAGTCAAATTCATCAAATGAATCAAGGTCAACAATTTGTTTTTCTGCCTTCTTTGGTTCTTCTGATTTTGGCTCTCCAACTGGAGCTTCAGAAATAAGTTTGCCATCTTGTGAGTAAACGTTTCCATTTTCGTCATGGAAGTTTCCATCTTTGTCATAATATGTTCCGTTTGGATAAATATAATTTCCATTTTCGTCATATCTTCCTTCGGCAGGGATGTCGCTTGTTTCAGTTTTTGCATCTGTATTTTTTGAAACTTGTGTTTTTTCTGATTCTTCAGCCTTGGCATCATAGACACCTTGTGGAACGCTTTTTAATTTAATTTCAAGTTCAGTAATATATTGTTTGTCTTTGTCGTTTTCACTTTTAAGATTGTTGATTTTGTCATCAAAAACTTTTGCAACAACTTTTTCAGCACTGTGGCAAAATTTATCAAAGAATGTTTGATATTCACCAATCATTGCTGTTTCTACATCACGCTTATAAGTCTCCAACTCTTGGTTAAGTTGAGCAATTTCTTCTTCACATTCGTTCTTTTCCAAAAGATACTTTGCTCTAAGTTGTTCAAATTCTTGTTCGTATTGTTCTTGCTTGCCGATTTCTTGAGTTTGTTGTTTTCTATAATAGTTACTTTCAATTCTGTTTGTAGTCTCTTCTTGCATTTGACGAAGTCTGTTGACATTTTCTTTTGATGCTTGAATTTTTGTTTGATAATCTTTTTGAACATTATCAAAGTTCTTTTTACGAGAGTCAAGTTCTGCTTCGAGTTGAGAAACTTTAACCAAAATTTTGTCTTTCTTTTTCAAGAAGAGTTCACTTTCTTTCATAGCTCTATCCAAAACAAGTGAGCCGTCAACTCCGGTTGAAGAGAAATCATAAGTTTCATAATTGATAGATTCTTCTTTTGCTTTGTTGAATTCTTCTTTTTCTTTTCTTGCTTTATAATCCAAAAATTCACGCAGAACAGGTTGACCTTTTTCAATTTCTTGTGGAGTAAACAAAATTTGATAGTCAATATAACTTGGCAAATCGATGCAAGCGTTGTCCATAAATCTTCCAAACAATGCAACATTTTGATAAAGAGAATTTAAGATAGAATTTTTTCTTGCTCTCAAATAAACCACAAAAATCACACCAATCAAACCTACAAAGATAGGGACCATCAAAGCCATGGCCAAGTTTCCACCCATCAAAGCAGCTTCTGAGTTTGTGCTAACCAAAACAAACATTCCAACAATCACTGACCAAATAAATGTAAACAAAGAAAGGTTTTTGATATTTGAATTGTAAGAGCTTGTTTTAAGTGGCTTTTCTACCAAGTTTTCTGTTGACAAATATGTAGATGGATTTCCTTCTCTAAACAAAATATATTGTTGCCAATAATAACAAAGTCTTTTTGGTGCTTTTGTTTTGAAAAGCATATTCAAATCCTTTATGTTGTCTTCAGTCACAACTTTCTTTTCAAACAACCAATAGTTGAGTTTGTCAAGCGAACGATTGAGTGCCGCTTCATACGAAAATGAGGACTTAATCAAAAAAAATATCACAAGCACAACTTCCAAACCGAGTGCAATGATAAAGAGCAAGTCCAAAGTAATAAGATTTGTCATCGTAACAAAGAAATTTAAAATACTGTTTACGATATCACCAAGCATAGAAAACATCTTGACCTCCTATAATCGTTTTTAGTATATCACAAGTGAAAAAATAATTACTAATATTTTTTGATAATTTTTTAATAATTTTTTTCGCAATAAAATAAAAGGAAGAAAAAACTTGATTAAATCAATTTTTCTTCCCTATTTTAATGACATTTATCAATTGCTTAAATTTGAACTTTTATAAGATTATTATCCTTTAAAGACAACAAATAAATCTCGTTTACTGGCATTTTTAAAGCATTTTCTAGTGCATTTTTATATAATTTTAATTGATTTTTATATTTTTTTATCAAATATTCTTCACTTGTAGAATTTGAATATTTATAATCAACCAAAATCACATACCCATCTCTTATTGCAAAAAAGTCAATAATACCTTGCACCAAAATCTCATCGTCAAAATTTGTTTCTTCAAGCAAATTTGACAATTTGTCTTTCATAATAAATTCTTTTTCTTTAAACACTTTTGCATTTTCAACAAATTTTTTCAATGTTAAAACATTTTGCAAAAGAGTTTTTTTGTCAATCAAATTTTCAATATCTTCAAAAACTGGTTTGTTTTCATTTATTTCTGCTTCCAAGTCACTGATGGAATTTATCTTTTCAAAATTTAAAGTCTTCATTGCCAGGTGGTATGCATTCCCAGTTTCTACTCCCGCCCCACCAAACGAAAAACTTTCATTTGAAAATTTTTCAAGTTTGTCTTCTTGGTCTTTTCTGTTTAAACTTGTAACACTTTCTTTCAATTTGAAATTAAGTTTTTCGCCCATACGATACTTGAATTTTAAATAATCCAAAATTTTTGCTTGCGTGTCGCCATCAAATTCAGCATTTTCAAAAGTTTGCGCTATTTCTGGTTTAATTTCTCGCAATTCTTCTATTAAATTTATTTCAAGGATTTTATTTTTAAAACTTTTCTCTTTGACAAATTGTTCTTTTTGATTTTTCAATGCAAAGAAAATCAAATCAAAATAACTGTCACAATCCCAAATTGAATATCTTTCAAAAATGCTATCCTTATACTCTCCAAAAAGATAAAGTCGATTTTTTGCTCTTGTCAACGCAACATAAAAAATCATAAGCTCTTCAACAAAATTTTTTTTCGCTTTTGACTCTTGAATTGCTCTCATTTTTGCGGAAATCACTTCACTGTTGTTTTCTTTATCATAATATTTCACAGCAAGTCCAAAATCTTCATTTATTTCAACATCAACTTTTGGTCTAGACTTCTTCAAACTTTGATCACAACCAATCAAAAAGACAATTGGATACTCAAGCCCCTTGCTGTTGTGGATTGTTGTAAGCAAAACACTATCATCAAGTGCCGTGACTTCAGAAACAACATTTATTGACACGGTTTCAAAATAATTCACAAGCCCAGCCAAATCATATTCAAACCCGCTTGAAGATATCTCATTTAAAAACTTATCAACAAACAAATTCAATTTTTTGTGATTTTTCTGCAAATTCAAATATGCCCTATAATTTGTTTTGTTAAAAAGGTTCAAGAATGCCTTTCTTGCACCAAAAACTTCAACATCAAACACAAATTCTTTGACATTTTCATTAAATCTTTCAAAATTTTTATTCTTGTCTTCAATTACAATTTCACACAGATTTTTGTCAGAACCATTTTTTTCTTTCAAAACATCATTCATGCTTACATCTGAAAGTGCAGACATCAAAACACTTAAAAGTGCAACTTCATTGTCAGTTTTATTGAGAGCCACTTTCAAGAAATTGAGCAAAACCAAAATTTCAGGTTCACTTAACAAAACATTTCGAGAATTTGAAACTACTGGCACGCCTTCTTCTTGCAAATAATTTTCAAGTTGGTTGAAAAGTGGTGACCTATTGCGCGATAAAATCGCAATATCACTATATCTACATTTTCTCAATTTTCCGTTGTCACTGATATAAGAACTCATTACATCATTTATTCGTCTTTTTATATCAATGAGTTGATTTCTATCCTGTTCATTCGCAAAAATTTGAGCATTTTTTACGCTATAAACCTGTGGTAACTCTTCTTTTCCTATAGGGGTTTCACATACCAAATCAATCGTTACAGGGCTGTTTTTATCATCAACAAACCCACTCATTCCTTTGAGCATAGAACTTTTTTCATAATCAACACCAGACACATCTTTTGTCATGCACACTTTGAAGATATCATTTACAAAATCCAAAACTTTTTGATAACTTCTAAAATTTGATTGCAAAAAGTTTACAGTTGAATCATCATTTTTTGAAAAATCTTCCATATCTTTCAAAAAGATTTCCGAACTTGCAAGTCTAAAGCCATAAATCCCTTGTTTGACATCTCCAACTGCAACAAAATTGCAATTTTTTGCGACATTTTTAATAATTTTTTCTTGAATTTTGTTTGTGTCTTGATATTCGTCCACAAAAACATATTTAATGCCAGAAAAAAGGTTCTCTTGCACAGATAAAATCTTCATATATTTTTCCAAATCATAAAAATCCAAATAATTATGAAGATTTTTTATGTTTTTTTCTTCATTTTCATAAATTTGATAAAGTTTAATCAAAACTTTTTCCAAAAGCCCATTTTTTTGAAATTCCAAATTTTCTTCATCACACAAATTCAAATCAGAAATTGTCTTGATAATTTTGTTTATATTTTCTTTTGTTGCAGAAAGTTTATCTACAACTTCATCGCCATACTCTTTTCTCTTTGGTAAATATGGAAAAGAAAATGTTTGGCATTCTTTGCACATTTCATAAATATCTTCGCTGTCAACGATTTTTTTCAATTTGTTTGACAGTTCAAAATAAAAATCATCTACGTGAAGTTTTGAAACAAAATCCAATTGATTTGAAATCTCATTTTTTGTATGTTGGGATAAAAATTCTGTCGCTTTTTCAAAATAAAGCACATTATCATTCAAATTTTTTTGCAAAAATTCTTCCTTGTTTGCAATTGAATTTACCAAAGTTTCTATTTCAAACATTATTTCTTGCAATTTCGATTTATTGTTTTTGAAATTTGAAATCAACTCATAATACTCATTTTCAAATTCTTCATTAAATTTTTTCAAAGCAATATCAAATGCATTTTGACGAATTTTTTGTGATAAATTTTCGTCTGCAATAGCAAAATTTTCATTTATACCAAGCAAATTCGCATATTTTTTTAGATTTTTTTCACAAAAAGCATGAATCGTTGAAATATTCGCAGTTGAAAGTGAATCAATTTGCTCAACAACAAACTTATCTTTTCCCATTTCTTGCAAACGTTTTTGCAATCTCTCTTTCATTTCTGTTGCCGCAGCCTTTGTAAAAGTCAAAACCAAAAGGTTGTTAACAGGTATTCTGTCCTCACAAATGAGTTTCGTTATGTATTTTATCATGATATAGGTCTTGCCACTGCCCGCTGAAGCACTGACCAACATATTTTTCTTATCATTATGCAAGACTTTTTCTTGTTCTTCTATAATCATGATATTGTCCTTTTTATAAATTTTATTTTTTCTTTACTTACAATTAAACACTATTTTAAATTAAAAATTTGATGCGACACCACTTAAAAATTATCATCTTTAATAGGCTGTTGTGTGCGCACACCATTTTGAGCATTATATTTGCATATTGAAATATATGGGCAAAACATGCACACATCTTTAACGGGTTTTGGCAAAATATTCCCATTTTTTATCTCTCTCAGTGCACCTTCTGTCACTTTTCCAACATAATCAAACATTTGCTCGAAGTTTTCCGCACTTTGTCCATTTTTGAATGCAAACTCTCCATTTTTAACATTTTTCTTTCTGGACATTCCAATCAAATCACTCTTAAAATCGTCTTGCCACAATCTTGTGTCAGTGTTCTCGACAATCTCATTATCTTTTTGCGTGATGCCATTAAACAAAATATGCTTTTGATTTTGCTTCGTATATTTTGTTTGGCAGTCAAAATAATAAACTCCTGCTGGATGCAATTTTGTTTGTTCTTTAATAATTTTACCATACAAGAAAAGTTGGAGTTTTATCCCATAGAAAAGTTCTTTTCTTATGGTATCGGTGTCACCTGTTTTGTAGTCAACAATTCTAAAACAATCCCCACATTTGTCCACTCTATCAATAAAACCAACCAAATTTGAATCGCCAAGTTTTGTAGAAACTCGTTTTTCAAGCAATATAGGTCTAAAATTGCTGTTCTTTTGCTCATAAACTGCATTTTTCAAAATTATTTTACTTTCGTTTTTCAAATAATTTATAAAGAACTTTCTCTTTAAGATTTTTTCATCATAAACCTGCTTTGCAATTTCAAGAACATTTTTGCTTAAAAATACATCAATATCCCTGTCAGTCAATTTTGATATGTCAAACTCTTGCTTTTCAACAAAGCCCTTCAACAATGCGTGCTCAAAAATCCCAAATAAACGTTTATTTGGTTCAATGGTTTCTGGTTGTTTTATTCTCAAACCATAACTTACCAAATGTTTAAATGGACACGAAAAATAAGTTTCAAGTTGTGAAGCAGAAACATTATTTTTTTTGAAGAAGGCATCATTCAAAGCTTCATTTTCAATTTCAAATTTGTTTTTCTTCAACTTTTTATCATCAATCAAACTTGAAATCACACCTCTCAAATATGGTGGGATTTTTTTGTTAAAATTTAAATATTCATATGCAGAAAGCAAATTTTGTTCATTCCCAATGTAAAACAACAACTTGTCCAATGTTTCTTCTTTTGACAAACTTGGCAAATTCAAATCTTCAAGTGACACTGTATGAATAACATTGTTGCCAAACATTTTTGAAAGATCGTTAACAAAGCCTGCTTTCTGCGTTGTTTGACTTCCTTCTGAAGATGGCTGACAAACAATAAGTTTTCGTTTCGCATGTTGCAATGTCTCAAAAAGTTTCAATCTATTTCTTCTGTTCAACACCTTAATTTCTGGTTCCAAAGCAAAATCAAGTCTCAACTTTTTTATGTCTTCATCATCAATAATCCCTGTATCATTTTGAGTTTTTGGCAAAGCCCCAGCCGTCGCCCCCAAAACAAAAAGAGTATCCACGTCTGCAAAATAACTTTCTGTTGCATCACCAACATAAACTGCATCTATATATGTAGGGATTGTCTCCACTTTAACACTCTTGAAAGACAACATAAGCAAATTTTCAAAATCCACAATCGTCAATTTGCCATCAGCCCCAAGTTCGGCAAGTTTGTCCAACACTTTCAAAATAAGTTCGGCAGATTGAGCATTTTCACTTTCCTTTTTAAAATAGCGTTCTTCGTCCAAATTTTTCAGGATTGTTTGATAATTTGGTGCAACTTCTTCCATTACACTTCTCAAAACAACAGAAAATTTTGATGTGCAGTCTCCCACCTTAAGTTGATTTACAAAAGACAAAATTGTCTCAAATTGTGGATAACGAATAAGCATTTCTTGAGCATCTTCAATGTTATAATAGTCAATATTTTTTAAAATTTCTTCTTTGTCGGCAAAATTTAAAATCGCAGATGAAGCCAGAAATTTCAAACTTTCTTTTCTGACTCCAAGTTTTGCGATCTGGACAAGTTTAAGCAAAAATCTTCCCAAAATTGTCTTTGTCAAATCCACTGCTTCGTCACAATAACAAGAAATTCCAAAATTCCCAAAAATTGTTTTTATGTCATCATAGTAATCCGCATTTGGCACAGCAACTGCAAAATCACGATAATTTTTTCCAAAATAAGTTTGATGTTTGATATATTTTGCAACAAACTCAATCTCATCAAGTCTGTTTTTTGCGACAATATTATAAAAGTAATCAGATTTTCCTTCTTCAATTTCAAAAGAAAATAAATTTTTGACAAGCTTTAAATCATTTCCAGAAATAGCAGTCGAGAAATTTTCAACTTCAACATTTACGCCACATTCTTTTGCCAGCATTGTCGTTTTTTGGTATATGTCATCTTCATAAATATAAGCATTCCCCAAAGAAATTGGTCGCGAGAAGCCTATATAGATTTCGTTTACAAATTTTGCAAGTTTGCAAACAAAAGAATTTATTTCAGTAGAAAAACTGTCAAAATTGATAAAATATAGATTCGTTTTTAACAAATTTATGCCATTCTCAGCCTTGTCCAAGAAAAATTCGAGCAATTTTGAAAGATCAAGTTTGTCACCAAGCGTATTTTCATAACTTTCATAAACCAATTTCAAATCTTTCATTTTTCGATCAAGCAAGTCGTCGCCAACATTTTTAATTTGCTCTGGTTTTATTTTGCAAGCCTTAAACTGTTTGATTATTTGCAAAATTTTTATGCAAAAATCTACACCACATTCGTGAAAATAAACAAAATCTTTCTCACAAGATTTGACAACTTTATAAATATTGAATATTTCTTCTAACTTTGTGATTCTTTGAAAACCAATATTTTCATTTCTCAAAAATTTACTCGCAAGCCTTGAAATACCAACAACTTCTGTGTTTAAAGTTGACTTTATTTTTAGCACATCAAATATCAAACTTTCTGCTTGCATAGAAAAAGAATCAGGCACAACGACAAGATTTTGAATATCAATGTCGTCAGGTCTAATATTTTTCAAAACATTTATGCTTGCCTCGTATGCAGTCGCCCCTGTGATAAGTTTGATTTTCATATCCAAATTTTAGCATATTTTTGCCAATAAATCAAACCTTTTTAGTTTTCAACCATATTATCAAAATTCTTTTTTGAAAGGCGTTTTTTAAGTGCATTGTGTTTGTCCGAATTTAGATTTATAAGTTCGGATTGTAGTTTTTCATTTTCTGATTTAAGAATTTCAAAATCTTTTCTGAGCTCTGCTATCTGTTTGTCTTTTTGATTCAAATCTAAAAATGCCTTTTTAAGTAAATAATTTGATGACTGTCTTTCAATCTTACTCTTTTCCATGAAGTCATCAAGGGCAGTCTTTTTTATCAATTTCACAAGCCCCATAAAAAGACTGTTTATATCACTTTCAGTCAGCATTTTTTGTTTTTGCTTGAAAGGAATTATCTTTCCATTTTCTTCAACTTTTTTCTTCATGTTTTGATATTTGTTTTGATATCTCGTCATTTTTGTCAAATCACCATCGCTCAATTTCAAGCATGCCGACCTCACGGAAATCCCCTGCATTGTCAAATTTTCAATCTTGTTCAAAAGGTCATTTTCTTCAGTTTTATCAAAATTTTTAAAATGCGTTTTGTCGTGTTTTGACAAATCAATGTTCAAATTTTTGCATCTCGCACCATCATTTTTTAAATTTTCGACTTCATGATAATAATAATTTCTTACACTATTAGGTTTTCTTTTATATTTTTTTGCATGCAAGCAAAAAGCATTTTTTAATGCTGTCTGCCCGTGTTTACAATTCTCAACTTCTCCAAACAATTCTTTAACTTCTTCGTCATTCCAAATTTTCATTTTGTCCTCCAAAAACATTTTTGACAACAAAACCAAATTATAGACAACTGAAGTTCAATAAATTGTGTCACATTTTGTCAGCAAGATTGTTGTATAAAAATTTTTTGTCGGTCATATAATTTGTTATGAAAACAATATTAAAATCAAGTTATCCATGCCTAGTAAAAGGCAAAAATTCTTATCATGAAATCGACAAAAACGATTTGCTCGAAATGGCTGATGAAGATATAATTTTCGTATATCCACAATGCTCTGGGCAAATTCCTTTTTATATAAACCTTGTTTCTCCAGTTGAAAATTCAAATTTTTCAATCATTCAAAAAGAAAATCAACAATTTTTTTTCTTGGAACCAAAATCCAATGTACAAATTGTGCAAAAAACAGACTTGTACTTCTCTAATGCAAAGTGCAAAATTGAAATAGCAGAAAACACTCTTTGCATTGATAACGAAAACAAAAAAATTTCATACAATTGTCCACATTCGTGCGCACAAGCAAACATCTTTAAACACAAAAATTTCGCATGCGTGCAATTTCCAAATGATTTTTATATATTCGACACCACAAAAAACAAACTCACACACTTTGGTGGAGATGAAATAAAATTTGAAAACGGAACTATTTTTGTTCAAAAAAAATTTCATGATAGTTTAAATCATGAAAAAACATATATTTGCAAACTTTCTGACAAAATTGAGATAGAAAAAGAAGACTTTTCACAAGATTTTTCGCCTGATATTTCAAGCGATTTGCTCCCTTACAAAATTATGGAGAGTGTTAAAATCAAAGATTATCAATTTTTGATGCAGAACTTATCAGAAAATCTAAAAAATTCTTTAAAAAATGTAAAATTTGATGATTTTTTTGAAAATTTTAATGATTTTTTACCATTGTCAACAACAGAATTTATTACTATCTCAAACAAAACAAAAAATTATGTATCTTTCAGTCTTAACAACAATCTTGTTGATGACATTTCTATTGATAGATTATGACAGAATGCCTATAAGTTTTAAATTTTTATCAAAATGACATTCAAAATTTTTAACCAATATTTTCAATAACGCTAATTCACTGTCTTCTGCAAGTTTGACAGTGTCTAGCTTCTCAAAATCTGTATTATTCAAAATTTTGAGTGCCATATACACAACTTTTGGAATTTCTTGACTGGCAAAACCTTTGCACGCCATGCATTCAATCTCACCGGTTGAAAAATCAATAAACATTCTTTCAAAACTTTTTGTTCCGCAACAAGAGCACTTTTCTGTGTAAAGCGGAAAACCTTGGATTTTAAATAATTCTATCAAAAATTTGTCAAGTGCATAAATATCTTTAAGTTTTCCAAAACAAATAGCCTTTAAAGTTTTCAAAACCAAGACAAAAACGCTCGCATTTTCTTGTTCGCTAGAAAAATTTAAAGCATTTACGATTTCCAAAACCGCTGTGCCTTCAAAATATTTGTTTATATCTTCGCTTATTTCATGGAAAGACTCCAACACTTCAAATCCAGTGACAACCTTTCCCATTTTTCCATCAGCCAAAACAAACTCGCCAAAGCAAAAAGGATTTTGCGCCAATTTCATTTTTGCTGTTGGACTTTTTACGCCTTTGAGAGTTGCCCAAAATTTGCCATCTTCAAGAGAAAAAAGAAGAATATTTTTATCCTTCTCTTTCCTATCATTTGCTTTTATAACGATTGCTTTTACCTTTTCAGACATTTCTTTCCTTATCTGTGCCCACTATCTCCGCATTGTCCTTTTTGTTTTTGGTTCTCATTTCGTTTCTATAACTAGCAAATTGACTTACGGCTTCAATATTCCCTTGTGACATAACGACAGCATACCATTTAAGTTCGTCATCAATATCAACAAATCCAGAATACTTTTCCATAACCCCTCCTTTGCTAGTTTGCGTAGTAAAGCAGCAACTATTCAATTACTCTTACATAATTATTTTAACATTTTAAAGGTAAAAATCAAATAAAAATCAAAAATTTTTCTAAAAAAACAGCATTTTTTTGTGTTTTTTAATCAAAGTCTTTTTATGCTCATACTTGCATTGCTATATGTTGTAGTCTCACTAGTAGCATTTACTAATTGCAGGGTTGAAGTTTGATTGACAGTAATAATGATAGTTTTGCCCAAATTTACAACATTTCCTGCAGTAGCCGTATTAGTCAAAGTTGAGCCTGGAACATCAGTCCCATTCAACGAAAGTTTAGCTGAAATTGTTCCTCCAGAAGGGATAGTTCCTTCGGCAAAATAACTTATCTCATAAGTCCCCGCCAAAAGTCTGACAGCACCGGTGGTTGGACTTGTCGTTATATCAGAACCAGCACCAACACTTAATGTCACAGGAATAATCGCATTTGTCGCGATGCTACCTGGCGCAGTATTGTTGAAAAAACCATACTGATTTGTTGGCAAAATAGGATTTATAATATTGTTTCCGCCTATGCACGCCAAATTTGATGGGCACAAAATTGGGCATGGATGATTGAAAATACAACAGTTCATTCTTGGCATATTCACTCCTTTTAGACAACAATTGTTGTCTAGTCTCAATGTATTTTCTTTTTCTTTTTTTTGACACAAATTTATAAAAAAATAAAAGCCATCAATATCGATAGCTTTTAATTTGCATGCATTTATAACTCTCTAAAATATCCAATGTTAGATAATTTTTGTGCATAAAATGAAAAAATTGGATATTGATGCGACCAATTCATAGATTCCAAATGTAATTATCCCAAGAAAGAAATATGCACAAGTTCTTGATTTCCATCCATTTGGGAAAATGGTTGCCGAGAACCAAATATGTATTCCCTAATAAAACTTGCTCAATTTTTTAACATATCAATAGATGAACTTGTAGGACTTCATTAATACACAAATATTGATCATTTCTTTGCTCTAAATTTTTTTTATGATATAATAGAACCATGAAAAGTAAAACGATAAAGTTTTGTATAATTGTATTTAATTTGTTGTTTGCTGTAAGCCTTGGACTTTACATTGGCTTCAATTTCTCTCAGCCATATATGGCAATTTTTATCACTATGCTGATGTTTGTTTTCCATGTCGATATAAGACTTCTAATTGCAGTCTTATCCAGACTTTTTGCAAAAAACATCAATTTTAATAACAAAATTTTTAAAGTTCCTGCCAACGAATATAAATTTTTGGAAAAACTTAAAGTAAAAAATTGGAAGGACAATTATATTGCATGGAACAAAAATCAATTCACGCTATCTTCAAAACTTGATGAAGAGTCCATCAATCGTGTCCTAAAAAACAATGTTATAGCAGAAGTCACACACATAATTTGCATTATCATAAGTTCGTTTGCAATTTTGATTGGTTGTCTATTGTCAAAGTCAGAGTGGTGGATATATGTCATAACAACAGTGGTAAGTGATATTTTTTGTGATATATGTCCAATTATGATACAAAGATTCAATCGCTATAGATTGCAAAAAATCGCCGAAAGAATGAAAAAATAATCCAAATTGTTTGTTTCAATAATAAAAAAAATGACAGTGCTTACTGTCATTTTCTATTTATAATATTATTTTCTCAAGTTTTATTGTGCAACGTTTTCTTCTATTGTTTCAATTTTGTTTTCTTTCAAGAAACGAACTAAATACAAAATTCCAACAGGCAAAACAAATATCATTGTCAAAACAATGAAAACTATATGCTTCGTTTTATTGTCAGTAACTTTTTCGTAAATATATTTTTTGTTTTTATATGCAAACACCAAAACCAAAATCATATACAAAAGACCAAATAAACATGTTATACCTGCACCAGATGTTTTTCCTGTAACATTTGGATTTCCAATAGCTTGAGCAATCAAAAGCAAAATAAGTATTCCAAAAAGAATTGCACAAACATTGCTCAATATGTAAATTGCTTTTCCCATTGCAAAACAATTTACTTTTTCTTTTTTTTGCAAAGTCTCATGTTTTACTTTTCTTCTGATCAATCTTGCAATTTCAAAAGCACCATAGAAAGCAGTAGCCAAAACCATCATAATACAAAGGATCACTGGCAAATGCCAAGGAAATGGCAACCCCAAATCAAACAAATCAAATTTAAGCGAATATGCAAAGTTGTTTCCACTCAAAATTGAAGCAGTCATTGCGATGCTTCCAATATATGCGTAGCCAGCACACGCTTTCCAAATATTTTTTATTTCCACTTTAAATTCTTTGATTTTTATGAGATAGATTGGCACAAAAACCAACAAAGAATGAACTAAAACTGTTTGAATGTTTATGAAATGTAAAAATGGATAAGATTTGTCAAGACAATCTGGATAACAGAAAGTCAAAATTCCACCAATCATTGCACATCCAAACAAGATGTTGTAAGCAAATTGCAAAAATTGATTATCTTTCTTGAGAAAAGCACTCAAAATCAAAGTTGCAATCGTTGTCCAAGTCATAATTGCACACATTTGGAAAGAAATATTCCACCACCAATTGAAGTTTCCGGCATTTCCACCATTGTGAACATGCATTAAATACTTGTAAACCGTTCTGCTTACTTCCAAAACAAACAAAATACATGCGATAGCGATTTTAGTTATCTTTTTGCCTTTTTCACTTTTGGCACTAAAAATAAACAAACTTGAAACCACAACAAGTGCAACAAACAAAATTAAAAACAAATGGTTTGTGTTGAAGAACTAATCAATGTTGTTTGCCAACTTGTTATCGAATCCAAAAAAGTAATTCATAATTTTTTCTCCTATTGAAAGTATATCAAAGGTTCGTATAAAAACAAAATGTTTTCAGAAATATTTTATATAATTATATTTCTCAAAACATTTCTTTAATTTCAACCTTGAATAGAACCAACAGTTCTTGGGAAGAGTTCAACATCTCTAATGTTTGAAATTCCTGTCAAATACATAACGAGTCTTTCAAATCCAAGGCCATATCCAGAATGAACATTTGTGCCATATCTTCTTGTGTCAAGATACCAAGCATAATCTTCTTCTTTGAGGCCAAGTTCGTGGATTCTTGCAGTCAATTTGTCAAGTCGTTCTTCTCTTTGACTTCCGCCGATAAGTTCGCCAATGCCAGGAACAAGCATATCAACAGCAGCAACCGTTTTTCCATCATCATTTTGACGCATATAAAATGCTTTGATGTCCTTTGGATAATTTTTCAAGAATACAGGTTTCTTGTAAACTTCTTCTGTCAAATATCTTTCATGCTCTGACTGCAAATCAATACCCCATTTGACTGGGAATACAAAGTTTTTGTCTGCTTTCTTCAAAATTTCAATAGCATCAGTGTAGTCAAGTCTAACAAATTCATGACTTACAACATTGTTCAATCTTTCAATAAGTCCAGTATCAACAAACTTGTTTAAGAATTGGATTTCATCGTTACATTCTTTCATAACATAAGAAATAACATATTTTATCATTTCTTCTTCGTTGTTCATAACGCCATCCAAATCACAGAAACAAATTTCTGGTTCCATCATCCAAAATTCTGCAGCATGACGAGATGTGTTTGAGTTTTCTGCTCTAAAAGTTGGTCCAAAAGTGTATGTCTTTCCAAAAGCATGAGTGATTGTTTCTTCATGAAGTTGTCCAGAAACAGTTAAAGAAACTTTTTTGCCAAAGAAATCCTTGCTGTAATCAACCTTTCCATCTTTTGCGATTCTGTCAAGGTCAAGAGTTGTCACTTGAAACATTTCTCCTGCTCCTTCGCAGTCATTGGCTGTGATGATTGGAGTGTTTACATAGACAAAGTTTCTCTCATTGAAAAACTTGTGGATTGCAAATGCAGCAACCGAACGAATTCTAAACACTGCATTAAACAAATTTCCTCTGCAACGAATTGTTGGAATTGTTCTCAAAAATTCAACTGTGTGTCTTTTCTTTTGAAGTGGATAATCTGTCGCACATTCTCCCAAAACTTTTACACTTGTTGCATTGATTTCAAAAGGTTGTTGAGCATTTGGTGTAACAATCACCTTTCCCAAAACTTCAAATGAAGAACCAACATTTTGCTTTACGATTTCTTCATAATTTGCAATTTTTTCTCTTTCAACAACAATTTGAACACTCTTAAAAGCACCATCATTAAGTTCGATAAATGCGATGTTTTTTGAGTCACGAACTGTTCTTGCCCAACCACAAACTGTGATTTCTTTGTCGGCAAAATCAGCATATGTTTTATATAAATCTCTTATTTCTATTCTTTTCATAAAACTATCTCCTAAAAAATTATGGTGTGATTCTATCTGGTCCTCTAAACAAGAACATTGATTCTTTGATGTTTGGAAGTTCGAGCATATTCATTGTGATTCTGTCAAGTCCAAGTCCAAAGCCACCATGTGGCAAACATCCATATTTGAAGAATTGCAAATAAAATTCAACGTCTTTTGCCAAACCTTTTTCTTCTGCTTGTGCTTTCAAGATTTCATATCTGTGTTCTCTTTGAGCACCTGTTGTGATTTCTACACCTTTCCAAATAAGGTCATATCCTTGTGGGATACCATTTTTTCTCATGTGATAGAATGCTCTCTTTTGTGCACTATAATCAGTTACAAACAAAAATTCATGTCCATAAACTTCTTTTGAAAATTGCCAACAAAGTCTTTCTGCTTCTGATGTCAAATCTCCTTTTTCTGATTCAGGAACAACAAGTCCATATCTTTTTTCAAGTTCGGCATACAAATCAGCAAGTTTGATTCTTGGGAATGGCATTGTTGGAACGACAATATCAACTCCAAAAACTTCTTTGATTTCTTTCCCATATTTTTCTGCAACAGCCTTGAGAGCATAAGTCAAAAGTTCTTCTTCAACTTTCATAACATCTTCAAAACTTTCTACACCAGAAAATTCAAGGTCGAAACCAGTAAATTCAGTTGCATGCTTTCTCGAGTGAGATTTTTCAGCACGGAAAACTGGACCACATTCAAAAATTCTACCCAATCCGCCTGACATGGCCATTTGTTTGTAGAATTGTGGGCTTTGTGCCAAATAAGCATATGTGTCGAAGTATTTAACTTGGAATACTTCAGAGCCTGATTCTGATGCTGTTCCAATCAATTTTGGTGAGTGGATTTCAATAAAATCATTTTTAAGCAAATATTCTCTCATTGCTTGTGTAAAGAGAGTTTGAACTTTGAAAAGCAAAGCATTTTTTTCTTGTCTCAAATCAAGCCAACGATAGTCAATTCTTTGGTCAAGGTTGCTTTCTGGTCCAATAGGATAAACCTCGGCAGTGCTTGTAACCTCAACGCTTTCTGCCAAAACTTCTTGTCCACCCATTTTGACATATTCGCTCTTTACGAGTTCTCCCTCAACAGTGACTGTCGAACCTGTAAGCAAGTGTGCGAAAACTTCTCCAACTTCTGGATGTGTAACTTTGTCAACAGTAACTTGAATTTTTCCTGAAAAGTCTCTCAAGATGACAAATTGAATGTTTTTCTTGTCTCTGACAGTTTCAATCATTCCTTGAAATCTAACTTTTCCTACTTCCAATTTTGAAATTTGTGTTGTCATTTTCTTTTTCTCCTTTTTCACTTGCATCAAGGTAATAAAAAACGCCCCAATGCATTTCTGCATTAGGACGAAATAATCTATTCCGCGGTGCCACCTAACTTGTCATAAATGACCACTTGTTTTTGTTTTTGCCAAACTCCAAAGTGTCCTTCAATTTGTCTGTCGGACAATTTCCACCAACCATTGTCTCTCTGTGCGATTAAAACAAACCTACTTCCTTCTTCAACATTTGAATAGTCATATTATAAAAGTTTTGGCAAGCATTGTCAAGAAAAATTTGATAGATTTTCATTATTAAAAATTTTGCCAAAATAAAGCAAAATATCTTTGAAAAGTGTTGCAAAATTAGAGTGGCAAGTCTTTCTTTTCAAACTTTCTTCCACCAATAACATAACAAATTACACCAACCGCAAGCAAGATTGCGAGTTTCCAAATGAATGTTGTTCCGCCGTCAATAATTGAAACGACATCAAAGAGCGAGATAATAGAAACATAGTTAAAGAAATTCAATGATTCAAGTCTTACAACTGATGGCAAAACTTTTGAACCAAACAATCCAAGCATTGTTGCAACAAGGAAGAACATATTAAGTCCACCGCCAATACTCATTGAATATTTACTTCTGTTAAACCAGCAAGAAGCCAAGAACGAAATTCCGCTCATTGCAAACATTGTCATAAATGCTCCAAAGTTGAGAAGTATAAGTTCACCATAAGTCAAAGCAATGCTTGTTTTGTCAAGGACTGACAAACAAATTACACTTGTGACTGTTGTGCAACAGAACATAGCGAAAAGTGAACCAATCAAATATAAGGCTTGTGTTAAAACAACAGTTCTTCTTTTTGTTGAAGTTGACAAAACATACGCCATTGAACCTCTGTCCACTTGTCCTGCAATAAGGTTGTTTGCAGCCATAATCATATAGATGATAGGAAGCAAAAGCCCAGCCATTTTATAGAAGATAGAACCAACAATCATGCTATAAAGGTCCATTTCTCCAAGTTCTTTCAAAGAGTTTGCAACATCAGCAGGCAAAGTTGTGAGCAATGTTTTTGTAAGGTCTCCAACGATGCTTGTCGTTGCTGTTTCAGCATCAATGCCTTGAGAAATTTCATAAGCAAGTCTTGTTTGGAATGTCAAAATTGAAGTGTTTGACAAGTTTTTGATATATTTGTAACCTGTTTCACCTGTATAACGAGAAACCTGTTTTGTCTCTTCACCTTCAACAACTTCATAAGAAAATGATTTATATTTTTCCATGTCAACATTAAAACTTTTGAGTTTTGCCAAAATGTTATCAATGTTTGATTGACCAATCATATTTCCAGCCAAAAAGATTGAAGCATTTGTTTGTGCATATTCTGCAATATAGTCACTTCTGTTGGAAGCGCCAATTGTTGTCAAATCATATCTTGGAGCAGCTTCACCAAGAGCTGTGTAAAACGAGTCAAACTGACCTTCGCCAGTTTGTGTCAATGGGTTTAAAACATAGAAGATTGCCCCTTGAATTTCTTGACCTTCAACAGAATCAATTTCATATCCTTGTGCTGTGATAACTTGCCCAACATATGCTTGCATTTTTTGCATTGCATTTGCATAACTTGTTGTGCTGTCATTTCCAGCTAAAGTTTCTTCGACCATATAAGCATCAAATTGAGCCAATGCTTTTTGGTCCATAAGATAATAATTAAGCCCCCTATCTTTCATGTTTGAGTCGATAGAACTTTCAACAATAGAATCGCTCAAACCATTTTTAAGGTTTGCAATATTTCCGCTTCCAGAAATAAGCATAACGCATGCGAGCATAAAACAAACGGCGAAAGTAATAATTCCCCACATAATGCCATTTGCTTTGCATGATTGTTTGAATAATGCTTTACTAAACATTTTTTCTTTCCTCCTTTTGTTTCATCATAATCTCTTTGAAATGTTTTTCCAAAGTATATTTAACTTCTGAAATAAACTTCACATCAAACGCTTTCAAATCGCTGAAAAGCTTGTTTATTTCTACATTTTTGATGTTTACAGTCACTTGGCTGTATTGTTTTTGGTCACGAACAATAGTGTAATCCATTTTTTTGAATTTTTCGTAATCTTCCACACTGTTAAACTCAATCTTGAAATCCTTGCAGGGACGATTTCTAATTGCATTCATGTCGGCAATGTCAATGATGTGTCCATCACTAATAAGTGCAACACGGTCACATGTGTCTTCAATTTCATTGAACATATGACTGCTCATAAAAATTGTTTTTCCCATCTTGTGTTCTTCCTTGATAATTTCCAAAAACGAATCTCTCATCAATGGGTCAAGACCTGTGGTTGGTTCGTCCAAAATCAAAATATCTGCATTGTTCATAAGAGCAGCAACAAGTGCTGTTTTTTGTTTCATGCCTTTGCTCATACGCTTCAAATTCGCTCTAGGGTCAAGTTGAAGACGAGAAACCAGTTTGTTTGCATAACTCATATCTTTAAGGTTGAAATATTCCGCTTGGCTCTTCAAAAACGCTGTTCCTGTTGGCAAATCTGGAAAAGCAATTTCCCCAGGCACATAACCAATATGTTTTGAAATTTCACTTGCATTTTCCCAAGATTCCAAACCATTGACATAAACATGTCCGTTTGTTGGTTTAATAAACCCCATCAAACTGCGAATAGTTGTGGTTTTTCCTGAGCCATTTGTCCCTACAAATCCAATCATTTCACCTTTTTTGATTGTCAAGTTTATATCAAAAACTCCACGCCCAGAACCATAATCTTTTGTTAAATCTTTTATCTCAATCATTTCCATTATAAAGCACCTCCAAAATCTCTGTCCTCTTTATAGAACTTCATGAAATAATCTTCCAAAGTTTCTTTCTTGTTGCTAAATTCTTTGATTGAATATTTTGACAAAGTGTCGATGACTTTGTTTATGTGCTTGTCATTTGTAGAAACAAACACTTCCAATTTTTTGTCATCTTTGTTTATGATTCTCACAACTTCTTTGTCAAGACTTTTGCACTCCTTACAAAATGCTTGATAATCTTCTTTTTTGTCAAAATCAATTTGATAGAATTTTGTTTTGGCATGTTTCAAATCATCTGCAACAAACTCTGAAACAATTCTGCCATCTTTGATTATTGCAATTCGGTCACAAGTTGCATCCACCTCCGTGAAAATGTGACTCGAAAGCAAAATCGTCTTGCCTTTTTTCTTTTCTTCTTTTATATATTGAATGAAAACTTCTTGCATAACTGGATCAAGTCCGCTTGTAGGTTCGTCCAAAATCAAAACATCTGGGTCGCTCATAAATGCAGTAACAACCGCAAGTTTTCTTTTTACTCCCAAACTCATTCTTTTGGTTTCGCCCTTAAGTGCGACATCGTCAAGTTCAAACAAATCAAGCATTTCTTTCAATTTTTCTTCATTGTGGACATTTTGCATGTCCTGAACCATTCTGATAAATTCCCAACCCGTCAAACCTTGTGGCAACGCTATCTCACCAGGTATGTAGCCAACTTTGTTTAACACTTGATAATATTTACCAAATGTTTCTTTGTCCAAAATCTTGGTTTCACCGGCATCTGGCTTTGAAAATCCCATCAAATGACGAATTGTTGTTGACTTTCCTGCACCATTTGGACCAAGAAATCCAAATACTTCGCCTTTCTCAATTTTAAATGAAACATCAAAGACTCCACGCCCAGAACCATAGTCTTTTGTCAAATTGTCGACTTCAATTACGCTCATAATTTCTCCTTTTTTATTTTTTTCAACCTTAGACACTTGACTAAAATTGAACACAGTGATATTATATTAAAATGTAAAGCAAAATTGATATACAACTTATTATACAAGTGTGCAAAATTGCACATCAATATACAGATTTACATAAAATTATAAAGGAGAAAAAATGAAAGCACCATATAGAAATGCAATAAGATCAAAAGAATCAATCAAAAAGGCACTTATTAGCCTTCTTGAACAAAAACAAGACATTTCAGAAATCACTGTTTCAGAAATTGTCGAACTCGCTGACGTAAACCGCGGAACATTCTACAACCATTACAACAACATTATGGATGTTGTGGAAGAATTGGAAAACAACATGCTTGACGGACTCACAAGTTGCTTCAAAGCAACCGCTGCATCAAAAGACATCCGAGGATTTATCAAATCGTTGACAATGTTTTTTAGAGAAAATGGAGAAGCATGCAGAGCCATCGCAAAAGATTTGTCAAGAAGCGTGTTTGATAGTTTGAAAATCAGATTTTTGATTCAAATGAAAACAATCCAACCAAATATTGACGAATTTAAAATGCTCTTTATCATCAACGGGCTTGCAGGTATCTATTTCAATTATTTTGAAAACAGAATCAATCTCTCACTTGATGACATTGAAGCTCAAGCCATTGATTTGATTGAAAAAATGGTTAAATAAATCTTTAATATAAAATAAAAAGACATCCTATTTGGTTGTCTTTTTGTTTTGACTTTTTGTTTGATTTTGGCTTTCGAGCAATTTCTTTTGTTTTTCAATTTCTTTGACAATAGCACTAGTCACACTGCTTGCATTGTGCCACCAATCTCTACTCCAAACTCTAAAAATCTTCCAGCCTTTTGACTTCAGGAACTGATTTCTATATACATCTCTTTCAAGAGTTGAAGAAGAACTTGAAATAACAGTTTGGTCTGTCTCGATTCCAAGCAAATAGACATCTTTCTTCTTGTCATAAACAGCAACAGAAATTTTGCTGTTTGAATTTCCGAGATTTATTTCTGCATTATAGCCAAGTTTTGTCAATTTGTTTTGAATTTGCTTTTCAATAGGCAAAATACCGATTGGTAAAACATTTGTTGATGGGAGTTGGTTGAAACTTGAAAGAATTGAATTAACTTCGTCAGCGCTTCCGTTTGAAACCGCTCTGACATAAGTCAAATAACTCTTCAAAAGTTTTGGTCCAGCATATTTTGCGTTCTCCACTTTGAGCTCTTCTGGTTCTATGCTTGTCACAACATAAATCTTTTTCTTTGCACGAGTGATTGCAACATTCAATCTATTTTCTCCACCTTCATTTGAAAGCGACCCAAACGTCGCATTAACTTTTCCAAATTCGTTTCTTGCATAGCCTATTGAGAAGATGATAATATCTCTTTCATCACCTTGCACATTTTCAAGGTTCTTGACAAACAAACTCATATCTTCACCATCTTCAATTCTGTTTGTTTCTCTGATGTATGCTGATCTAAAACTTTCATCTTTGAAACACTCTTTGTCAAACAAATCTTCAATAGCAATTTCTTGGTCAACATTGAATGTAATAATTCCAATTGTTTCATTGTTTTTTCTAGTTTTCAAAATCTGCTTTGTAAGTTCAACAACCGCTTTTGCTTCTTCCAAATTTTTGCGGTCTCTCCACTTTCCATCAACAAGCACCCTTTCTATAGGCTTATGTTTGATATTTTTTGAAACATTTGGAGCGATTTGAAGTTTCCCTTCATAAAACGCCATATTTGAAAAATCTATAAGTTCTTCGTTTTGACTTCTGTAGTGATATGTAATATTTGCACTGTTAAATCTTGCGACCGCCAAATCAAGCAAACTCTCTACTTCAAGAGCCGCCTGTGTAGAAAAATCAACATCGTCATCAATGTTTGCCCCCATATAACGCTTCATAAATGTTGTTGTTGGACGAAGTTGCTTTGCATCCCCCGCAACTACAATTCGATTTCCTCTAAAAATTGAAGGAATTGTGTTTTCAATAAACACTTGTGATGCTTCATCGAAAAGCACAACATCAAACATGTTTTTCTGCAAAGGCAAAATTGTTGAAACATTTTCTGGTGACAAAAGCCAACATGGGAAAAGTTTGAAAATATAGTCGCCATAAATATCCATTGTCTTTCTTATTGGCCAGAAATTTTGTTTCTTTGAAATTTGATAAAGATAGTCTTTGTTTTCTGGTGATCCGACCATCATTTCTTTATATTCTTTCACGAAACTTTGAAAAGCAATCTTTCTGCTTATTTCATTCTGTTCGTTTTTCAAATTTACAATTTTTGTCCTGATGTTTTCAAAATCAACAATACTTGCCAAAATGTTTTTCTTTTCATTTTCATAAGAAAGAATTTCATGATAAATTCTAAGTGGTAACAACTTCTCCAAAATCTCAATATATTTTGCATAAGTTGTTGCATTTTTGTAAGCAAAGTTTAAAACGAATTTTTGATCATCTGTCAAATTTTTTAATGTCATATTGACATCACGTATTTTGATGTAGTTGTTTACAGCAGCGTGCAAAAGTTTCAAAACACTTGTGTTCCCATTCAAAATGCCGTCAATAGCCATCAAATAGCCTTCATCTGTCAAAATTTCTTTCAAGAAAACATATTCCTGCAAATATTCGTCCATCGCTTGCATTGTTTTTTCAAACTCTTCTGCGATTTGTTTTTCTCTGCTAGCAACTTTCGCCTTTGCGAATGGATAAAGTGGGAAGAAGAATACACTGTTTTTCAAAAGTCGATTTTCTTTTTCATAATCCATTTTTGAAATCATTTTCACAAGTGGTTTCATGTCTTTATGTTCTTTTGCTTGTGTATAATATGTCAAAATTTGACGACTATATTTATATTTTGCCACATCAAAAAGTTCTTGTCTAGTCTTGCAAAGCGTCCCGAGTTTTGTTTGTGCTTCAGCAATTTGATGCACTCCCAAATCGTCTCTCAAATGGTCGATGAATGGGTTTTTCTTTTTGTCCTCAACAAAATCATAATAAAGTTGAGCCTTGTTCTTCTCTTTCAAAATTGAAAGAGCATCAGAAAGTTGTGCGTAATCCATCTTTAAAACTCTTGGAGTTTCAAGCATCTTTTCATAGATAGAATATTCAACAGTTTTCTTCCCGATTTTATAAGAATTGTAATACATTTCTTGCAAAGAAAGACCAAATTGTGTTTTTTCTGTTAAACAAGAAGAAATTATGTTAAGTTTTTCGGTTTCAAGTTTTAAATGTTTTGCAACATCTTCATATTGTTTCTGCAAATCCTCGTTTTCTGCAGAATTGAGAAGTGTGTTGTGCATAGTGAAACATTTGTCATAAAAGTTTCTCTTTTCCTTTTCCGCATCCGTCAAAAACATTGCTTTGCTGTTGAGTGAGCCAAGACGATTGAAAACAACTTCAAGAGCGGCTTTCTTTTGAGAAACAACCAAAACTTTCTTGTTTTTACAAATTGCATCAGCAATCACATTGACAATTGTTTGTGATTTCCCTGTTCCTGGTGGTCCATAAATGACCATATTCCCACTTTCATTGACTTTTCTCACAACTTGTTCTTGTGCGTAATCTACATTGTTAATAAGATATAAATCATGACTCTTTACCGTCTTTTTCTTGTTTTTTTGTTGTTTTGTGTTGAGAAGTTCGTTGACTGATTCGTTTGTCAAATGTTTCTTTTCAAGAGCAGAATAGTCCGCATAAATAGAATTTGCCAAACTGCATCTTGAAAGCAAGCAAAGATATTTGATTTCTGGCGAATCAAACATTCCAGGCTCTCCATAGTGGTCGAATGGGAAGACATTCTTTCTTTTTGGGTTTGAAATTTTGATACCAAAAGATTTGAGATATTCAAGCAATTTGTCAAGACTTGAAAATCTTGCTCTAAAATTGTCAAATTCCATATCCATATCTTCCAAATTTAAATGGTGACTATCAGCAAAAGCAAGCATCAACGCCTTGTTTAACTGGACATTCTCGCCATATTTTAAGGATATTGTCACATTTGAATCATCAATAACATCAATCTCCATAGGAAACATCAAAAGTGGTGCACGGAATGTGTAATTTCTTATCGTTCCATACACAAAAGGATAGCAGAGATACAATTCGTATCTGCCTGTCTCTTTTTCAATTTCATCAATTTCTCTTTTGAGCGTAACCAAAGATTTTGCTTCTTGCTCAACCAATTTTTTTGCACTTTCATTTTTCTGTCTATCATACTTCTGTTTTTCTTTTTCATCTGCAAATTCTTGTTTAGAAAACTTTTGGTCAAATTTGTTCGCTCTCAAAATTTCTTGTTTTGTTTCTTTCCCAACAATCTTAAAATCGACACTTCTCCCATTCCATAAATTGTCCAAAAATTCATTTGCCATATCAGGATTTTGTGCCAAAATTTTGCCGACATCATAACCATTCTTTTTCGTAAAGTTCTTCAAATAAAGGCTTCTGTTTTTTCCACTAATTTCAATAAGTCTTTCTTTGTAATATGTATATATGCTTTTCAATTTGCCCTCCAAACTAGACTTGCTATTTACTTATAAAGGATACCATATTTTGTGTAAAAAATATAACAATTTTTTGAATATTTTAAAAGAAAATTTTCACATTTTCTTCATTTCAAAAACTTCTAAAGTTCTATAATCGCCATTTTCGACATTTGAAAAAAAATTGTTGAATTTGTTTTGTATTAGGTTTATCCATATAATCAGTTATTAATTCAAGAACAAGTTTACATTCAAAACTTTTTCACAGCATGCTCCTGTCACAAAAATCATATAATAGTCACAGATCGACAACAAATTATTTTTATAAAAAATTTCAATCAAACACTTGACATAACATTTTTTTATAGTTATAATAAAACAGCATTCTAAAAAAAGCTTGGCAAATCCCCGCCAGCTTTGGAATGTTCATGATGGCTTGTAGCTCAGTCGGTTAGAGCACCACCCTGATAAGGTGGGGGTCGGTGGTTCGAGTCCACTCAAGCCAACCAGTTGTGTTTTTGGCATACAACATTATCAATATGTTGTATGCTTTTTTTTGTTGTGTGACTCAAGTTGTTTCAAAAGTTTAGTCAAAAGTTTAGTCAAATTCTCAAAGCGTCTTTTTTATTTTTGCAATATGAATTTGTAAATAATTAAATCTTTATGCTATAATCTAAATAACAAACAAATCAATTTGGGAGCAAAATTTTGGAAAAAGAAATTGGAATACTTTGCCATATATCATCATTACCAAGTGTTTATGGTGTTGGCGATTTTGGAAAAGAAGCCTACAAATTTGTAGATTTTTTATCAAAAAACAACATAAATATATGGCAGATATTGCCTTTAAATCAAACTGGAGAAACAAACTGTCCATATTATTCAAACTGCTGTTTTTCTTATGATGAAATGTTTTTTGATGTTGATGACCTGATTGAAAAAAATTTAATAACTAAAAGAGACACTTTAAAATTATTGAAACTGCCAAAATCAAAAAAGGTCGTTTACAACATCGTAAAGAAAGAAAAAGAAACTGTTTTTGAAAAAGCCTACAACAACATTTCAAAAGAATTATTGGCAGACTTAAGCAAATTTTTGCAAGAAAATGAAGACATATACAATTATGCTGTCTATAAAACGTTATTGGAAAAGAACAATTTGTTTGATTGGAGATTGCTTAACAAAAACTTGCTTAACCGCAAATCGAAACAATACAATAAATTTGTTGCGGACAACAAGCAGACTATATTAAAATATGGGTTTTATCAATATATTTTGAATTTAGAATGGAAAAAACTAAAAAATTATGCCAACAGCAAAGGTATAAAAATTTTAGGTGATTTACCAATTTATCCAAATGTTATGTCTTTTGATGTTTATGACAGCAAAGATAAATATCAACTCAATGACAAATACAATATGATATGCACCGGTGGGGTTCCAAAGAGCGAAACTGACGACTATGAACAAAATTGGGGTTCTTGCGTTTATGACTGGAAAATTTTGGAAAAAACAAACTATCAATACATGATAAAGAAAATAAAAATGTTATTAGAAAAATTTGATATCTTGCGATTGGATCACTTTTATGGATATTTTGAGCATTATGAATTTTCTACAACAAACAATGCTGACAACAAATGGGTAAGAGCAGGCGGAATGGATTTCTTTACAAATTTAAGCAAGCAGATAGACATCAACAAAATAGTTGTCGAAAATCTTGGATTTGAAAAGACAGAATGCAACCAAATCATAAAGAAGTTTAATTTGACAGGCATGTGTCTATTACAAGAGGCTGTTCGTAATGAAAGATATATACCAAACAATGTTAAATATAACAATATTTATTATATAGGCACACACGACAACAACACATTTCTTGGCTATCTTGAAAATCTTGATAGCACGTCAAAGAAACATCTTTGTGAAATTCTCAACTCAAAAGAAATCAACAACAATAAAAAAATTCTTATATCTGCCATGAAACAAATGTTGAGAAGTGAAGCGAAATATGATGTATTTCAAATACAAGATTTGTTAATGCAAGGGAGTTTTTACAGAATGAATATTCCTGGTGTTGCATTTGACCAATGGGAATACAAAATGCCAAAAAGATACAAAAACAAAGCTAAACGCACTCTAAAACATATTAAAAATTAAGATGTACCATAGCAATCTAAAAATAATTGCTATAATGCAATATCATTATTAGTTCATAATCAGAGTATTTTTTTACATTGTTAATTAAATATCCACAATTCTTTATATTATATTGAAAATTGCTTGACTCCCCCCCCCGCTATGTTACAATAGGTTTGAAAGGAGGAAATTATGAACAAGAAATCTATTATTTTCAATGGTATTATTGCTGGACTTGCAATTATAAGTGTGATTGTTATGTTGTTGCCTATCAATATGGGATTTTCATGCCTCGGTTTTGCACAAATAGCTTTGGCTGAAGAAGGCGGAATTATGCTCGCTTTGCCAATTATTTTGGCTTTTGCGTTTTCAATCATTGTTCTTGGTTTTGCAGTTTTGACATTGCTCACAGCATGTAATGTTATCAAAAGTGCAAAGGCAGGAAAAGCATTCAGAATTGTAAATTTGGTTTTGTCTTGTGTTGGTTTTATATTCGCTGGTTTTGTATTTGCTATGTTTGTTTCACAAGGCGGATTCTTAATTGGATTCTTTATCCCAACACTTTTCTATTTGGCTTTGATTGTTTTAATTTCTATCGACTTGGCACAATCAAAAAAGTTTAACAAAACCATTGAACTTTCTCAAGAAAATCCACAATAAAAATACATATATTTGCAAAAGGAAAAATAAAAGGTTCGCAAAAAGTGTCCCTTTTATTTTTTTGTGCTTACAAACCGTATATGTAGAGAGAAGTAAAATGCGATTTTTAAATTATATCGTTTTTGATAACAAGATTCATAGTTCAGGAAATTTTTGTATCCGCCGAATTTGACATAATTTCACTAAAAAGCATATTTTGTCACTATAATCGAACAATTTTTTAAAAATTATTAAATTACGCTTCATAAAAAATTTTGATTTTTAGTCTATATTCTCTAATATATTCGCAAAACAGATGCAAACTAAACAAAAATTTTGCAGTATGTCTGTTTTCTTTGACTTAAGAAATAAAATTTGATATATTTAAGACATACTGAGGAGAATATTATGGAAGAATTTTTGCACTGGTTGCAAGGCACCATGGAAAAACCTACTTGGTTTGGTTGGTTTCACATCTTGTGGATATGCATAATGATTGCTGAATGCGTAACAATTTATATATTTAGAAACAAACTATCAAAGAAAGCTATCAACCTTATAATTCTTTTTACAGGAATAGCACTCATTATTTTTGAAATTTACAAACAAATAGAAATGAGTTTTAGATATAATGGAGGGAATGGAAACTCAAACTGGAGATATCAATGGTATTCTTTTCCATTCCAATTTTGCTCAACACCTATGTATCTTATGGTTTTGGCAGGCATTTTGAGAAAAGGCAAAACATATGATTGCATAATGAGTTATCTTGCCACATTCGCATTGTTTGGCGGACTTGTAGTTATGGTTTATCCTGGAGATGTTTTCACAAAGCCAATTGGCATAAATATTCAAACAATGTTCTGGCATTCAAGCATGTTTTCAATCGGTTTCTTGATTTTGGCGACCAGAAGTGTAGAATTCAATCTAAAAACAATTCTTAAAGCATCAATAGTTTTTTGCATTATGCTTGCTTTGGCACTTATGATGAATATTGCTTGGCACTATGGTGGCATAGATGAAACATTCAATATGTTCTACATTAGCCCATACTACAAATGTCCATTGGCACTTCTCAATATAATCTATGACAAAGTACCATACATAATATTCTTGGCTATCTACATAATTGGTTTTATGCTTGCCGCAACATTAATGATGGCTACCGCAATATTGCTTGACAAACTTGAGAAATCATTGCATACAAGAAAAATGTTCCCAGATGAAATTGCTGCACAAAAAGCAATCGAAATAATTAGAAGAGAATTATAATAATCAAAAAATATGGATATTAACAAAAAAGAAGTAGAGAAATTTCTACTTCTTTTATTTTCGCTTCTTGTTTTCTTGCCTTACTCGCCCAATAACAAAATCTCCCTCATTTGTGTCATTCGTCACAGTGGTTCCAGCACAAATATAAGTGTTATCTGCAATGGTCACTGGTGCCACAATGTTGACATTACATCCAACAAAAACATTGTTTCCAATTTTTGATTTTTGTTTGGTATTTCCATTATAATTTGCAAACACAACACCACAGCCGATATTTACATTCTCACCGATTTCAGCATCTCCAACATACGACAAGTGCGGAACTTTTGTGCCATTTCCAATAAAGCTGTTTTTGACTTCCACAAACGCCCCAATTTTTACATTATCTCCAAAAATACAATTCGGTCGGATATGAGCAAATGGCCCAATTTTGCAACCTTTACCCATTGATGTTTTCTCAATGATAGAATTGTCCACAACAGTTTCCTCACCAACTACAACATCAGTCAATCTGCTCCCAGACTTGATTGTTGTACCATCTCCAATAAAGCAATTCCCCAAAAGTTTAACATTGTCTTCAATCTTGATGTTTTCACCAAGAATGACTGTTTTTTCAATTACTACATTTTTTTCTTTCATAGCACTTTATATGAACAAAATCACATAAATGTCAAAAAAAATTAAAGGGCCGTTTTCATTTTGCTTTCAAATTGATTTTTCATTGAAAGATATTTGTCCAAAGTTGAGAGCAAATATCTCTCCTTTGCATCACTGTCCAAAACTCTGAAGACTTTGTCGTCAATAAGATATTTCATAGGGTTTGTCACAACTTCATCTTGTGCCAACAATCTTTCTACTTTGTTTCTAAACTCTTCATCTTCATTTGAAATAATTTTGATTTTTGCGGAGCAAACATTTTCTCTACCGACCAACCTTCTTTTTGCCTTTTGTGCAAAACTTTTCAACAAATCGTTTTTGTTCATACAAACCTCCTTTATGTAACAAGGAAATTATATGATAAATTGTGACACAACCCAAACAAAAAACCTTCCTATCTTTTCTTTTTCTGTCGAATAATGTCCCATCTTTAGGCATTTTACATTTCTATTTAAACTAACCATCTTCATAATACAAATTTAACATTATCTACAAGACAAACTATATACAGAGAATAAAAAAGAGCAGAGAAGAAAATCTCTGCTCTTTTCGTATAAT
>ULVN01011966.1_pt1 | contig 101684 bp, 89 predicted proteins | sample 1959491 | NCBI WGS metagenome assembly ULVN01 (sample SAMEA4835787, study PRJEB28245) | human gut metagenome | biome: gut microbiome; material: fecal sample | place: Denmark | collected 2008 | reverse complement strand
ATAATTAAATCTTTTTTGGACATTTTGCAAAGTTATTGACAGTTTTTAATAAATTTTTTACAAGTAATAAAGAGGTTTTGCACTTTAAATGCAAAACCTCTTGTTTTATTAAAAATTTTTAAATTTCAGTAGAAATTATTCATAATCATCTTCAATATTCATCAAATAACAAAGAAAGTCGTAAACAGCTTCTCGTTGAGCTTCTTTTTTTGTTGTTGCGTATCCACAATAATCATCATACCCTCTTACCGATAATATACACTCCCACTCAGGGTCTCCATTATTATCGTTTGATAAATTAAACTTATAATTTGGTTTGCAAATTAATCTTTTTTGAAACAGTTCGTTTATCTGTCGTATAGATTCTTCGTATATTGGTTCATCAACAGCTTCCTCAAACTCATTACCAATATATCCTTTATTTCTCAAATCAGTATATTCTTGATACGCCGCATCAGCTCTTGCCTTAGCTTTGATGCATTAATATATTTTTTTCTTTTTCTTCGTTGAAAGTACTAATACTAGCGTTTAACTTCAATATTAAAGTAGATAAAAATAATTTTGTATTTTCATATAAAAAATGAATAGCAGATTTATTTTGCTCATCTAAATTTTCAATTTCGTCAATAAAATCATCATCGACATTTATATTCATTTTATTATATAATTCTTCTAGCTTAATTTCCTTATTCTGTAAACTTATCGTAAATAATTCTTCATTATTCATTGTCACCATTATTGTGTCATTTATAATTTTCATTTCTATTCGTTTTTTCATATCTTTTCCACCTTTTCTTTATTACTTCTATTCCGCCTTCCAATGTATCTGCTACATTTTTTAAAATATCTATATTATCAGTTTTTAATTCTAACGGACCACTTATTATATCTATCTCATGATTGTTTAACTTTTTCATAATAATTACATTGTCGACATCCAAATTTACTACTAATTGTGGATTATGTGTTATTAATATTATTTGCGCTTTATCAGAAAATTTTCTAAAGGATTCAATTAAGATTTCGTTAATTTTAGTTTGTGAAACATCATCTTCAGGCTGATCAATAATATATAATGGCTTATCATATACACAGCTTTTTATGTCCAAGTAGTATAAAGCATTAGTTCCAGCAGAATTTCCTTCGTTTAAATTTTCGCCATGGCGCTTTATTTCAACTGTACTTTTAAAATATTCATCAGAAAATACTTCTAATAATAATCTTTGCAATTCTTCTAAATTACTACAAATTTTTTCACTAAATTTTTTCCCTTTTATCTTATTCAATACTCTACTTGATGTGACAGAATAAATGTCACGAACTTGAATTTTATCACTAATAAAATTCTCAATTAGACTTTGTGATATATTGATTTTGTTAATCATTTTTGAAATAAAATGATAATCATCAAATAATACATCAACATCGTTTATCGATATAGTTTCGAATTTTTCTAAAGGTTTAGTTTTAGTACTATTACTATCAATAAATAATTTAATGAATAAATCCACAATATTCATATAGTCAGTTTTAAATTTTCCATATGCTTTTTCGTCAGAAGATTTCTTCTTTCCTAAATTGGTATCAATTATATTTTGTGTAGAGTTAATTACATCAATAATTTTATTATCAAAAATATTCTTTATTTCTAACTTTGCATACTTATTTTCCAAACCATTTAGGTAATTATAAAATTCATTAATTTTTTCGTATTCAGTTTTTTCAATTTTTGCTCCATACTCTTCAATAAAATTCAATAGTAAATTTAATAGGATATTTATATTTTTAGTAAATCCCTGGAAGTTCACAACTTTTTTTTCGATTTTTCTATCAAAACTAATGTAATATGCATTGTCCTTATCAAAAGATGAAACTAATAATGTTTTTCCAATTTTTGTTTGAAGTTTATGTGTCACTTCATTCTCTTCCCACAATCTTATGAAATTTTTAAATATTTCATCAATTTGTTGGCTGACCATATCAAAATTGATTTGTTTAAAATATTCCTTAAATTCCTCACGTAATGTCAATTTAGAATCATTGGCTTCAAATTTTTGTCTTATTGATCCTTGTTTAGAAAATTCATAATCCGTTTCATTAAGATTATGCTTTTCTATTAATATACCATGTGAATTTAAAAATTTAATTGCTCCATTTTCTGCAATTCCTAATAATGATTTTATCAAAGTGGATTTTCCCACAGAGTTATCTCCAATAATTGCATTTATTCCACTTGATAAATTAATTTTATTTGATATGCCACTTTTTGTATATTTAATTTCTTCAATAAACGCTTTCCTTTTGACATTTTCACTTGTAAATCTCTTGGGATTTGTCAAAGACATAACTAATCCCCTAAAAGTTGGCAGTGCTTTCATATATAATAGTAATGGTGTGCATTTACTATTTGAATCATGTTTTGGATAAGCACTCCACTCATGACAATCACTTCCTGATATTAAGCAACAATTTTCAATTCTATCTTCAACAAATCTGCTTTTTAAAATCCCCTCTACTTTAGAACTTTGCACTTCTAATGAATCAAAATATTCAACATCAATTATTCTGTAAAAATACTCTAAGCCAACACAACTTAAATTTGTATTATTTTGATTTATTGACTTATAATCTGTTTTTTGATGGGCAATAAGCACAACATCTAACCCAATATTGGCAAGCATATTTCCTAAATCACTTAATGAATAGTTATTTTTGACTGAAAAATTTTCTTCAATCTTTTGAGCATGATTTTTTTCTTCATCATTAAAAATACATATTGTGTGAACTATTGTACCATTAATGTTTAAATCTAATTCAATGCCGGGTAAGACTTTTTTTATGCTAGTTGAATAATTTTCATATTTTTTTAATTCTAAATATAATTTTTTATCAAAAATATTATGATCTGTTACTGCACATATGTTAATATCATTTTTTTCTAAAGCACTAACCAGAACATCCAAGTTATCAATTTTTGAATTTTTCACATATCCCTTATCCCCCGATTTTGTTATACCACTTTTAAACGAATGAATATGTAAATCTAACTTAGTATAGATATCCATTTTTTACCTCCATTAACATTACAACTAAACTAATATTTTACTTTATTTTTAGGTAAGATTTTAATTTTTTCTACTATTTTTAAATTATACTTCTATACTTCATATAAGTATTTTTATAGCAAAAACCCCCCTACTATGTAGGGAGGTTATAATCATATGCTATTATTTTTTAAGAGTGTTCCCCCACTACAAGCTTAAGAAATATTTGTTTACTTTTATATTTTAACATATTTTGACAATTAATGCAAGAATTTAATGAATTTTTTACAAATATCACCAAATGTATAATGACATTTTTAATTATTTTTTTGAAAGTCATAAAGTTTTTCAATTTCATCCTGTTTAACACTTGATTTAATGCAGTTCTTAATTTTTTCTATATCATCCATTCCAATTGTTTGTTCTATACCTATTGTTATTGAGTCATTAATTGCGCTCATTTTTAATTTTTCACATACTTCCTTTACATCAGCACCATTACAGCCTTCTGTTAATTTAGCTAATAATTCATAATCCAAATTATCTTCATGAGGTAATTTTGATAACTGAATTTCAAAGATTTTTTTTCGTGCCTCAAAATCTGGTAGTGGAATATAAATCTTTTCATCAAATCTTCCTGGTCTCATAAATGCACTATCAATTGACCATGGCTTATTAGTTGCGGCAATAACTAAAATCATCGTATCATCTGATGAAGATCCAACGCCTTGCATTTCTGCTAAAATTTGAGGAACTAAATCATTATTACCGTTTTCACTGTTATCAGTTCTCTTTGCACCAATAGCCTCAAATTCATCGAAAAATATAATAGCTTTCTTGGCTTTTCTAGCCCTATTAAATATTTGTTTCACTTTCTGTTCTGATTCGCCATACCATTTAGATTTAATATCCGAGCATTTAACCGGTATGAACAAAGCGTCTAATTCGTTTGATGCCGCTTCAGCAAACATGGTTTTACCAGTTCCAGGTAATCCATATAATAAAATGCCTCCACCTATTTTCTTTCCAAATTTTTCAAACAATTTCTTATGTTTGTATGGCATTATAACTTTTTCGTTAAAAGCTTTTTTGGCTTCTTCTAGTCCTGCAATATCGTTGAATGTAATACCTTTTTTATTAGGTATTACCGAATTATGTTTATATCCTATTTTTTGAGATTTATTTACATCATCATTACCATTACTATTTGCAACTATAAAATCAACCAATTCAGATTTATTTAATTTTGAATATCCTGTTAAGCCTTTTTCTCTACACCATTCAACTAAATCTTCTTTACTAAATGCTTTTAATGATTCTTTATCATTCTTTAAATCTTCAATTGAATATTCCTTTCCATTTTCATCATAAACTTTAGGTACATATGATTTTTTTCTGTTATGTCTATGATTTTCACGGCAAGATATGTTAATATCAAAAACATCTGTGAATAAATACTTAATTCCGAGAGTTATCAATCCTAAAATAATTAATGAAATAACGGCACCAACTATGATGATTGGTGGGACCCAGCTCCAATTTCCAGATGATATGCCATCAATTAAGTAAGGAACGAAAATAATTAATATAGCAGGAATAATATATGAGTGATCTTCAAAAAAATCAGTAACATCATCTAATTCTAAATTTTTAATTAACATTAGAAGTATAAATATCAGTAACACAACAGATGCAATTATTATTGAACTTATAAACCATTGAGAATAACTATTCCAAACTGATTTATATGTTGCATACCAACTCACATATTCTAATTTATTTATTTCACCATTTGCATAAGACGTACTAAAAGAAAAGTTCCTAGTTTCACCATATCGAACGTCAAAATCAAAAGTAACTTCCCCTTCTTTTTTTACTATAGTATCATTTAAGTATAAATTCATAATGATGGTAACTTTGTCAATTGTATAAATAGTATCATTTTGAATGTATGAGTTTATCTTAATAATTGTTTTATTTTCTATAGGATCATACGAGCAAGTATATGAAAGACTATCTCCTATACCCATATATGCTTTAGTTTTATCGGTAGATTGACAGCCAGTTAAAAACATGATACAAATCAAGACTACAAAAAGTGTAAGTATTTTAATTATTTTTTTCATATATATCCTTCCTATCAAAATTTAAAATAAATTTCAAAAAAGGCCTCCCTAGTACATTGGGAGGCTATATTTGCATTATGTCGTTTTTATGAATGTTCCCCCACTAAAAAGTAAAAAATATTTGGTTAACATTCACATTTTACCATTATTTGACAATTTTTGCAAGAATTTAATTAACTTTTTTCAAATAGAACAGAGTCTTTTCACTTTAAACACGAACTCTATTATTACTTTATTTTTTAACATCTTCCAAATTCTTTGACAATTCAAAAAAATAATCTGGAAACATATCACCTAGTGCAGTACCACTTATTTTTTCTTGTTTTATTTCTTGTTCTTTCTTATGTTTACCTAAAATTTTTAAAGTTTCTTTATTTTTAATAACAGCATCATCTCGATATAAACATTCAAAAGAAACCATTGGCATTTTATCTAGTTCTATTTCCGTAATTCCTAACAATCGCATAAAATTATCAAACGTAATAATTTCAATTGAAGCACCTTCAGCATTCGCTTGATTGACATATTTCGTTTTTGAGCATAATTTAGGTGTACCATCTTCTAGCAAAACATCGTATGAAACAAATATATTTGCTCGACTTGCTTTCATTACATAAATGGCACCATAGTTACAAAGAAGTTGGACTATATTAAGCATCTGTTTGTAGTGATGCTCTTCATAATTAATTGATATTGAAATTTTTTTATTTAGTAATTTCTTCTCATATCCATCTTGTGGTTGAACATTATCTAAAAATTGCAAAAAGCACTTATAGTTTTGTTGACCTCTTCTGAGAGTATTGTCACCAATATCAGATAGAGTCCTAGCAAATTTCTCTTTTTTTATTTTTTGATTAACAACTATTGATTCTACTTCATAATTTTCGTTTTTATTTTTAGCTTCAGGGCAAAGAATTATTAATTCAGAAAGTGAACAATTTAATTCTTCTAGCATTTTCTTTAATTCAAGCATCGTGTTAAAAGCATCAGCTTCTGCATCATGTTCTCTTTTATCGCCATCAATATTTAATTCATTAAGTATATTTGTAACTGATGTTTCATTTTTAGAATTTTTATAAGATTTATAAAACAACTTAATGTCATAAAAGCTAAAATTAATGCTCCCTAGATTATACCTTTTGCAGTCATCATTTAAGGCTTTAGCATCTCCATCTAGTGAATGTCCAAAAACATAATCAGCATTTTCAATCATATTTTTCATATCGAGATAATATTCATCAAAGCGTGGAGAATGTTCATATTTAGATACTTTTCTGGTTAAAATTTTTCTGACAACTCTCCAATCCCACTCATTTCGATTTATATATGGGTCAATTATAAAATTACCTTTTTTGATAACATCAAAATTTTCATTAGTTATCACATAACCAAATTCACAGATTTTGTTTATGCCACCTTTTGAATTAGCATATTCCAAATCAAAAAACAAATATTTCAAAGTCATTGTACTCCTATTTATCTAATAACTACAGGGCTATATCCCCCATCCCCTCTACATATAGATTTTTCTAACGTAAAGGAAATTTTTTCAGTTCTTGCTAATTCGTTTCCATTTTTATCAAATTCAACAATTTCGTATTTATAGTCACCAAAAGCCAAACCTGTGATTGACTTAAAAATTTTTTCATTCTGTTTATACTTAGCAATTAATCTTTCTGTTTCTTTTGTTACCGAATATAGTATAATGTTTATTTCTTCAACTTTATCAGAAACCGCATCCCAATAAATATTAACCAAATTAATGCCAGTCCTATGTTCAGGTTTTATCAAAGCATTTATTTTGGCTTGTATTTTTGAATCATAAATGGTGTGATCTGCTTCTTTATAGTCTAAATTCAATGTTAATGGATCTGCCATTGAATTTAAAAAGTTAAAAGTTATTTTAGAAGCTCTTTTATCGAAATCAAGTGGAACTATAATGTGAGGGTCTTTACATTCAAATTTAATAGTATTTTGATCATACTTTTTTCCATCAATTTCAATAGATTCAATTGCACTAGAAATTAATAGTAAGTTATGTTTCTTAATATTATAGTTATTATCTTGATTGATGAAAAATTTGTCATCTTCGACAAATTCAGAAATACATTTATTCTCATTAAAATTCAAATCAGTTGATATGCAACCACGACCATTTTCTAAAACAAATTTTTGATATTTATTCATAGTTATTTTCCCTCCTTATTAACTGAAAAAACGTATTCCAAGCATTCTTTAAGCTCTACTTCATTTAATTCCTCAACTTTTTTTGATTCTGAATGTGCAATATTATTTCTTTGAATTCTTAATCTGTTAAAAATATTTGATAAGTGTTCTATTTTATTCTTTTCAGGAATAACTACTTCATCTTCATATTTTTGATCCAAGACCATATATCCCCAACCATCATAACAGTTCCTGCTCTTTGGTGCATTTTCACTCATTTTATTGAAATAATATGTCATTCTTTCATGAAAATCTTCACCTTCACATTTGTAATCAAACTTTAAAATAGCATCAAATAATGAACATAAATCTAAAATAAATAATCTTTGCTCTTTTTTAGTAAATGACCCATTCTTTGTTATTAATCCATCAAAATATTCTTTGTCTAAACCTTTAACAATTTTTGCTCTTTCAATTGCATCTTTTTTATCTTGAAGTTCTTTGTTTACTAATGCTTCAATGTCTTTATAAATTTCTTCTTTTAAAAATTTAATATATTCTATTATCTCATTATCTTCAATTTTTCCACTTTCGCTATAAACATCAATATATGTTTTGTCATAACTATTAACATCTAATTTATTCTGAACATTTAACAATTTTTCTTTTTCACGATTGCATTGATTTGGTTTTAAATTGAAAAAAGTCCAAGCATCTTCCAATAAGTGTGAATAATTGCCATTTGCTTTTATTAATTTTTCAGCAAAATTATTTAAATTGTTGTCTATAAAGAATTCTAATAATTCTTTCAAATCATTCTCATTAATTTTTTCAAAAACATATTCGTAATAGTGATAGTAATTGTTATCAAGAATATCTCTAACAAGTTTTAAGTTTCTCAGTTTTTTTATTTCATTTGGAATAATAATTTTTTCATTAACACATGTTAATTTGATTTTTTCATCTTCTGATAAATCTTTGCTATTTAATTTTAAAAATCTAGATATTTCTGATTCCGATAAATAAGGAATTGTACTATTATCAACTTTGATTTCTTCTGTTTTAACAATTACCATTTTATTGTAATCGTTCAATTTTTTTGCTAAATCTATTTGTCCCTCTTTTAGTAGGCTTTCAATAGCAGAAAGTTTAAATGGGATAAATCTAGCAATAATTTTCTCTGATTGAGTTAAATAAGTATTTCTTAAGGCAAAATGTTCGTCATAATTATATGAATAGCGGTCAAGCCATTTAATATCAGAACGAATTTCCCTCTTATATATTTCTAAAACTTTTTCGATTACATCATACATTTTGTATTTAATAGCTAAATTAACAATATCGTCGTGTAAATATGTATATGTGTATTCCATTCTATAACTATTTCCAATTTGGGTATTTCTAAATTCAAGAGTTGTAGCATAATCAAAACATTCAGGCGATTTGTCTCTATTTTTGAAAACATATTCAAGAGTCTCACTTTTTATAAAATAAGTGTCAACGTTAGTTATATAATAATCCCAATATTTATTTCGTGTAAACGGGATCTCCTTTTTTCCCTTTTTTGCCTCATTATCATTAACCGCAAAAATTCTAAACCCAATAGTTTCTAGAACATCTGGTCTATTAGCATCAATTGTCATTTTTACAAAATCATCAAGGAAATTATAAACAAGAAATGCTGCCCACACCTTTTCAGTGTTCTTTTTGACCAATTCATTACAACATAAATTAAATATTTTAATTGCTTTTTGTTCTATAATCTCTTTCCATATTTTTTCATTTAAATCAATTGTTTTCCCATATTTTAACGAATTACGAAAAATATATTCTGAAGTTAAGTAGTTATATTTTTTAAAATTCTTTGCATCATCTTTTTTTATTAACAAAGATAAACGTTTTTCAACATCCATATCATCAAGTGTAATAGATGGTTCTTCATCTTTACCCAATAATAAATAATCAAGACTTACTCCTAGAACTTTAGCAATATCAGGAATTATTGAAATATCAGGATTACCTTCGCCCTGTTCCCACTTACTTACAGCTCTATCTGAAACATTTAGTTTTCTACCTAATTCTATTTGTGTTAAGTCAAGTTCTTTTCTTTTTTGCTTAATTTTATCGCCTATATTATTCATAGCGTACCTCCTACGTACTACTAAATTCTACTATAAGTTCGAATTTTTGTCAATTTTTACATATATACTCTTCGTTGAGTTGAGTTTTTCTAATTTTAAAACCATAGAAATTCTACTCTACGTTTAGTTGAATTATCGAAAATATCATAAGCATAGATAACTAGTTCTCTATTGTATCATTTTTTCGTTCTAGAATACGGATTCAATGTGTCATTTTTATTACTTTCTATAACCTCAAACAAGAAATGTTTCAACTTTTTTGACTACTTCGTGATAACAGAATTGGGTACTTTTATTTTAACATTTATGCATTAGTTATTTGATTTTTTGAATCAATAGTTTTTATAAATTCTATGTAGTTTTTAAAAATATTGATTGAGTATAATCATTAAGGCAATCTTTATTTGAAACTTACTTTTACTGAAATAGTGAAAATTAAAATATTTACATCTCACCTTTTAACTGTTATACTTTACATTACCTTTATCCAAAACAAGTTCACAATAACCTTCATGAAAAGCCTTTTGCATTTTTGCAGATATAAAACTATATTCTATTTGCATTCCCATGCAATACCCGACATAGTCTATTTTTGATTGAATATTCTGTGGCGTTAATTCTTCTTCAGTTAATTCATTTTTTTACCCATTTGCACAATTTTTTTCCACTCCTCACTACTCACAAATTTGTTTCTTCTTTCTTCAAATGGTAATGCACTAGGTATATTTTTATTGATTCTATACTTAAATAATTCACATGATAAAATAAATTTTTCATGTGGATTGTTTTTTTGTTTTTCTATTCCATCATTAAAAATTTTAATGAAGTCGGGATCTTCTAATTCAGGCTGTGCATACAAATATTCATTTTTTTCCTGTAAGCCTTTTTTGTTATCTTCTATTATTTCTTTATAGATTTCATCCTTATATTTGAGTACAAATGGACTTTCATCAGCAGTTAATTTTCCATTAAATTCATTACCATTTATTACTTCATTTACATAATCTTCTTTTGGCCTTTTTACAGAAAATATTGATGAGCCTAACGATAAATCGAGTTTATTTACATCAATATATTTAGCGTAAAAAGAAATATCTCTATAATAAATATTTAACAAATACAATGCACCCAACGCATGAATCAAGTTTCTAATTGTTTCATAATGTATTGAAGAATATCTATCGTGTTTTAATGCTTGATAAGCCTTTTCCCAATTTGTTCCTTTTCTTTTATATGCATTTTTCAATGGCTTAATAATTTTATTGTTTTCGTCTGTTAAATTAAATAAGGGTGAGACGATTAATACAATTTTACTACTAATATTGCAGGTATCATCAATAAGTTTTAAACAATCTCCATCGAAATACAAATTAGTATCACCTCTTTGCTTATTTCCTCCAAAATCAAAATATAGTTCTTTTGAAATAGCCTCTATTTCAGTACAAGTTCTAATAATAAGATTGGCAATATGAGGAGAAAAAGTTTCCAATTGCGTATTACATTTTTTAATTTTATTGTTTATAAATATTTCATCAGTTACATAGATATACTCTGCAACTTCTAATAGTTCTTTCTCAAGATTTAAATATGTTTGCCAAAAAATATCAGATTTTTTCATTTTATTTTCAAAATATAAACATACAATATGACCTATACGTTCTATATTATAATCCTTTCTTTAAATTTTACATAGTTATAATAAATTTAGTTATAATTTAACTGTTCTAAAAATTCGTTTTTGTTATCATATAATTTAAATAGTTATATTAAACTCTTATCATGTTTTTGTTTTATTATCAATATAAGTAATAATCTATATTAATAAAAACTATTTTTTTGTGCTAAACAGCAATTAAAACCTCTTAGTATAATAGGAATGTGTTGGTAACATATTGTTATTTATTTAAGAATGTCCCAGGGCCATCAAGTTTAAAAAATATTATTTTATATTTATGTGTACCATATTTCATATTTATTGCAAATATAAAAAACAACAAGTTACTCCCTATTGATTTTTTTATGAACAAATATTAACGATAATATTAATAACAATGCTCCTTTGAATTTTTATAAAAATATAACTGCATTAGTCTGATACCTTTGTAAAGCTAAAGTTATCAAAATCTACTTTTACCTTAAATGTTTCTATACCGCTAATTATTTCTATATTTTTTTTATTATTTTCATCATCAGGTGAACATTTAAAATTAATTTCTAATGCATAAAAGTTGTCTAGCATATCAACAAGCAAAAGGTACATATTATTAATTTCTTTGTTGTAACTGAATTCAAAATCACAGATACATACATAGGTTTGGCCCTTATCAAATACTTTAGCAACATTTGTAAGCATAATGTCATTATTTATGCAAATACCTTTCAAGTATGAAAAAGAATAATCTGCATTTTTCAAAAAGAATGGGCAAATATGATATGTAGAGTCACCTGTAAAAATTGTTTCATTATTAAAAGAATTTTCGAATGTAAAGCTTAAATAGCTTATTGTTTGTTCTCGTCTCTTATTAACAATGAAAATTAATGGTTTTGCTTTTTTAACTTCTTCGTCATTTTTGTCGATATCAGATTTGCGGATAGTCCAAGCAACACCTACTAATGTAATTAACCCACCATAAATAGCTGCTATAATTGGTATTACTATTTCTTTAACTTCGGTATTGGGAATGATATAAATCAAATAGATTGATAATCCCACTCCGACAATAAAATCTTGTAATAATCCCCATCTCAAAAAGCCTGTTTTGGCTTTTGGATAAGTAAACGTTCTAGCCAAATTCATAAAAATGTCAAGCATAATTAATCCACCAAATATATACTTACAAATTAAATTATTGATAAAGCAAGACATATAAAATAAATTGCATAGCCAGTAGAATACAATATATCCAACAATTCTTCTATTGATTGCTGCATCCATTTCAGGTGTTATTTCAACCTTATTGTTCTGTTTTGCTAATATTTTAAAACCAAAACATACAAATAATATAAAAGGGAAAAACAAACCAAACGATATCCAATAACCTATCATACAATTACCTCCTTTTTTTTATATATTAATAAACTAAATCATTCTTTAATGTTATTATGCTTTATAACTTTCTACTTTCTAAATCTAATATCGATAAAATTATTAATAAATTGCTTTTAATTTCATCATCTGTTAAGTTTTCTAATCTTTCGGTATAAGGATTTAATGGTGAATTGAGTTCTGCAACTTTTTCATTACTTAAATTATGCTTTACGATAATATTTTCTGCTTTCTTTCTATCAAATTGTGGTTCTTTTAATAATACAATAATTTCATTAATGTCATTTGTCAATTCTGTTTTTTTAACTAGTCTTACGTTCACTTAATTAACTTTTCCTTTCATATAAATTTTCCCAACATTTTTTATTCAAAAGCTGTGTTTTTCATATAGTAAAAAAATCTCACTATATATAGGGAGATTTTAGCTACATTATGTTATTTTTTAAGAGTGTTCCCCCACTACAAGCTTAATAAATACTAATTTGTAAATGTATTCTACCATATTTTGACAATTAGTGCAAGAATTTAATGAATTTTTTATTGTCAATGTACACTAAATTGTATGCACAAACAATATTTTAGTATAAATATTGCATAATACTTGCAATTTCACTTTGTATGTGATAGACAATTAGTGTCCTTGTATGAACTACCACCTTGTAATAAATTCTAGCGAATTTCAAATTTATTTATCGCATAAGCTTTTTTATTATGTTTATAACTATAAGTTTTTTAAAAACACCAGCATAATAGATGATTTTCTATCTTCTATAGGTAATTATCAAAATTAACTTTTAAACGTAGAAAAGTGGTATCATTACACACAACGATACCACCTTTACTTTCAACTTCTGGTTCTATAAAAAATTATAAGAATTTGAGATTTTAAGATAATTGTCAAAAAAAAGGAAAGTGGAATGTTAATCACTTTCCTATTTTATAATTGTATTGCGTATTAACTATAGAAAGAAACTACATATAGCGTAAATTATATAATAAAATTGTTAAATATACATGATAAAAACAGTACTATTATTAACTATACCCCTATAAACAGTACTTATAAAATTTTTGCTGATCAAACTTAAGATTTTTCTACTATTTGTCCAAAATACGTAAGCAATACTTCCCACTGAAAATAGTGATAACATTAAAATGACTAAACATGATTAATATACAAAAGATGGTAATAAATTTGAATCACCATCTTTTAAATTATTTTGAGATATTTAATAAAATATCTTGAGATAAGCTATAAACTATTTTAAGATAATTTAATTTTTTATCTCAAAATCTTAAAATTTTTTATAAAACCGTTTTTTAAAAACTTTCTAATTTCAGTAGAAATTATTCATAATCATCTTCAATATTCACAAAATAACAAAGAAAGTCATAAACTACTTCTCTTTGAGCTACTTTTTTTTGTTGTATATCCATAATAATCATCATATCCTTTTACTGATAATATGCACTCCCACTCATGTTCTCCATTATTACCAATTAATCCAGCCCATTCAAAATCACTATGTTTATGCATACTAATGGTTAATTCTTTTACCTAATTATTACTGAAATAGTTAACACCTACTTCAGTATTTCAAATTAAAAAACTATTGTTTCACTCATAAGTTCATCTTCAAACATAGGTATAGTAACTAATGAAGTTGTATTAGATAGAATTATTGTTGTTAGTGTTGTGTTACTATTTTTTAAACTATAATCAACTAACAAAAGCATAATAATTAAATCAATATTAGTGATGTTATTCTTTTCATATAATCTGACAAAACAATTATGAATATTTCTTTTTATCTAAAACGTCTTTTAAATCCTCTAGTGCAACACATTTTGAATATGTTTCGTCTTCTAAAAGTTTTACTACTATATTTCTAAAAACATTCAGGTTTTTATTGTAGATGGAAAGGTTGCCATCTTGTTTACCACCATGGACAATAGCACTCCTTAAGGAATAAAATTCTTTTAAATCTTTTATTTGTTTTATAATTTCATTATAATTATTATTCAATATTAATGCTGCAGATTCTGCAATTTGATCTTGAACACTTTGAGTTATTAATCTATTCTTATCAGATTTAAATATCGATTCAAATGCAAAAGTAACCTCAGCACATGCTATGTCCAAATAATACTCTTCAAGTGATCTACCACACCAAATCAAAGATCTAACAATTCTTTGTTCCAAGTCATTCTTATTATCTTTGCAGATAATATTCATAATCTTATTTGAATACTCATAATTGAACCATGCTTTATTCATAATAATTGGAATATCATTTAAATTAATGACAGTTGAATTACTATTTGCTTTAGTTTTAGATATAGCAGAATAATTAAAGTATTTTGAATTATTCTGTACCCTATCAATATACGAACGATCTGTTTTAATGATACTTAAGAATCTTAACACATTAATAATTTCATCCAAATCTATAAAAAATCTTTCTTTTGTAAAATTGGCATCATAACACTTATATTTTCTTACAAAATATAATAAGTGTTCTTTTTTATCAGTATTGTTGAAATTGTGAAATAACCAATCATCGTTTTTAATATTTGTAATATTTTTAGCAAACTCATATATATGGTTAGACGAAACAAAAAAAATTTTTCCAAAATCAAGAATATCATTTTCACATACAATTCCATATATTGGCGCAATATAGTAAAAATCTTCAGCCTCTTTATATCTAACTTCTATTATTTTCTTTAATTCAGATTCTAAAGGCTGATAGAAAAACAAATTTCTTGTGTCTTTTTTAAATTGTTCTATACTAACTTGTTTTTTATCAACTTTTAATGCCTTATACAGACTCTCATACAAATCATTGAATTTTTTTATATCTTCCCCATAAATAACTATTGAAGGATTATTATTTAATTTATCAATATCATCTTTTGACTTAATATTTCCATTATATGTAAATTGATAAACGTTAGCATCAAAATAAGACGTTTTATCACTTTGTCTATTTATGATGTCAACCATTTCATTTAAAATATCTTGTATCTTTGTCATAATATCAACCTCATTCAAAAATTATTTTCAAACTAATCAATCTTAATTCATCATAATAATATATTGATATTATACTTTTATTCACGCTTTCAGTATCAAAAATAGTCAGCTCAGGCATTTTTCATAATTTTTTTTTGCCCTAAGATAACTATATTGATAATATAATACAATATAACATATTTCAGTTTAGAAATAATAAATTTCTTTACAATATTTTTATGCGATAGTATAAACTGGGCTCTAGCAAAAATTATCACAACTTTTTGTTATAATTACAAAATGCTTATCAATTATCTCATCATCAATTAAGAATTCCATTCTTTTGTTTTGATAATTCTTTTTATAGTCGTCAAATTTGAACAATAATTCTTATACCCATGATTAACATCAATTAGTAAATCAGTAACATCATTCATAATGTAGTAAATAACTCATTTCAAAATAAATTCATCTCAAATATCTTTAAAGTTTCTTTCAACATCAGTATCCTGAGCTTTTAAAAATTCGCACCGCGATTTTTATTTTCTTTAGCTTGCTGTGTCATTTCAACACTTCCAATATAAGAATGAAGTATTCCATCAACAAAATTTCTATAGTTTTGATATATATAACTTCGCCTTGCAAACTCGATGTTTCATTTTTCTTTAAACCTTTTATGTTGTAAGTTTTCTATTTGGTTAACAAGATTTATAACATCGACGTCATGATTTTTTTTATTCCATGTTTCAACAACATATTTCAAATCTATCAAAAAAGTATGAATGATTTCGTAATCTTCTTCGCTCTTTCGATAATCAGTTTTTGAATATCCTATATACTCTAGAGTATTATTAAGATCAAGCTTATTATCGTATTTATTATATGGAAGAATAAAGACATTTCTCATATTTTGAATTTCTTCTTCAAATTTGTTGTTTTTAATAAAATCACCATATGTTATTTGCTTTTGAATAGATGTAGTTTCAGGTAAATCTCTACTATTGGCAGTATAACCAAATCGATAAAATTTTGAATCTAAAATATATGCAGTGTCATTATAAATCAATATTGTATCAGGTCTCAAATCGCTACTTGCAATTGGATTATAATCTTTTGATTTCAAATACCAATTTGCACTAGGATTAAATTTGGTTGCATCTCTATTTCCGAAGATTGAATTAATCATTCTTTCAAAGATATGAGCATAAGAATCAACACCGTATACAAGTTCATTACCATTTTGTTCATCACTTAAGCCTTCAATGATGGATAACATATTCGATAATCTTAATTTCTTTTCATCATCAAAAGTTTGACTCAATTCTTTTCTTAAAGTATCGATATAGATATTCTTTAATTCTTTGTAGAATGGTTTAGTTTCAATAAAATTAGAACTGTTGATTCCAAATAACCATCCTAAGATATCTAGGCTTTTCTTAACACAATATTTATGTATTTCAACAATAATGTTATCAAGCTCGTTTTTGACTGATACTACAATGTCGCTATATACAACATTGCCTTTTGATATAATCGGTTGGCCATTTAGAGTCCTTTTCCAATCAACTTTTCCTCTTTGATTTTTCTTTAAGACTTTTTCTCTGTTGACATAAAATCCGTTCATCAAGTAGTCTCTAATAATCCATAAATACGATAGTAAAGGAATAGCCTCATTATTAGAAAACGATGACTCGACTTTTATCCTTGAATCTGAATGTGTTTTTGCAATTGATATTGTTTGTAATATCGCAAGAACATCTTCTCTTGATTTTTCAATAGATGACTCATCAAAGTTGTATGTTTCAGGATAATAAAAATCGATTCTATTGTTCTTGATTTTTATACCAATAAAAGAGTCATCTACTTTATTAGTGACTTTATGATAACAAATCTCCATATCAACAGTATCTTTTTTACTTGTTGAAGATGCCATCTACGAATACCTCTAATCCTTTATTCTTGTATTCTTTTACAAGTTCGTCTAGAGATTTTATTCCATCAGTAAACCATTTACTTCTATCAAATTTTGCAACATCAGACCATAAGTATTCAAGTACTTTGTACGCAAAGGCATTGACCGCCTCAGGATCGGATGCATCTAACTTTTCTTTTCTCATTCCATTCTCATCAACGAAATATACACCTAATTGCTTATCTTCACTATTGAGACCACTTGAGCATTCTAATATATATTCATTTATATCATTAACTAAATCTTCCCAAGTAATATCAGCACCTGGAATATACAAATCCTTAAATTTGTGGTCTTTTGAAAATTCATTAATAAGCTTTTTGAATTTCCATCTTCTTTTGAATGCTGTATCCAAAGTAAATACATTTTGGTCAGATGTATTCATTGTTGCATAAATTGAAAGATTTCCAGGTAGCCTAATTTCTTTAAAATCATACTCATCTTTAAATTGCTTTTTTAGATAGTTAATGATATTTACATTAGTTATTGCATATTCACTAACTCCTTCTTTTCTATCTAAAAGTTGGAAAATATCACCAAAAATGCTAGCTGCACTACCTCTATTTAATTCTTCAATAACTAAGGCAATCCTCTCATTTGGCTTTCTAATCGCTTTTTCCAATGCAAGAGTAAAAGGACCAGGATTGAATTCATATGTAACTTTATCTCCTTCAATCACAGGTAAAATTTGACCTACAAAGTCAGTGTTTGTGTAATCTTGATAAAAAGTAGTTCTTATGTAGTTTTCTTTTGAGTAGCCATCTAATAGTGTGTGTTCAACATAGTAAGACTTTCCACAACCAGGAGTTCCATAAACAATAAGGTTTTGACCATCAGTGATAGGTGACTCTTTAAAGCTAAATTCTTCCAATAAATCTTGTGCATTGATTGAATCATCTTCAACTTCATCATATTCATCTTTAGTAAATTCTTTACCACTAATAATATCTTTAATAAGAGGCTTATATGAATTTAGTCTAAAAAGAGATTTTTGCGTTAAAGATGATTTTCTATATTCACTTGGTAAATCATTGTAAGCTATATCTTTAATCCATTCGACTTTTCTATTGTTAACATAGTCAGAATCTTGTTTTTCCACATCTTGAATAAATTCATAATCACCTATAATTTTACCAATATGAGCAATGCCTTTATCAAAATAAACAACATAATCATTTGCTTTTATTTCGTCTTTGAACATCCAAATTTGGCTTACATTTGCACCTTTTCTTTGATTAGAGTGGTCGTTATTAATACTCGTATACAGTTCATAAAGTTCATCTTTTGTCCTTACATTAGATAAATCACCTAGATTACTCTATCCAATACAAATGTGAGCATTATTTTGATCTAGGCATGAATTTTGCTTAGTAATATGTATTCCATAAACATTAAAATTATAAGAATTGTCTTCGTCGGAATAATCTATTAGAAAGTGCCTATCGCCTTCAGTAAACAAGGATTTTATTTGTTCGCTTACAGCAGAACTCTTTTTTAACATTTCAAGCATATATTTATTTTTGTTTTTCCAAATAATAAGTAAATCGCCTATTTCCATTCCTCCCTCAGAAGTTATTAACTGTTTAATTTCTCCTCCGAAACGTGGATCGGTAGCATATAAGATTGTGACTTTAGCAAGTTTCTTAGACTTTACACCAACAAAGTCTAATGATGTATTGTCAGGAACATTTTCAAAAAATGTTGAAACAACCTCTCGAGTAATACTTATTTGATGACTTATACATTGTGGATCAATTTTTCTAATGTATGCTTTCATTGTTCGTCGCTCTCCTTTAATTCATCTATTAATATTTTTCCCCATTGTTCTGCAATGGCTTTTGCAAAGCCTGGAAACGTTTTGCTTCGCCAAGTTCTTCTTTCCTCTGGTGTTTTTGTTTTTGTTAATCCATCGGAATACCATTTTGCTAATCTTCTTCCACTACCAAATTCAATGTATTCTCCTTCATCAACAACATCTGTCGGTTCAAGTTTAGGTAAATTTTTAAGCCATAAGCAGGTTTTCTTTGAAGCAGAGTCTCCGAACATCCAAGGTTGAACAATTTGATCCGGTTTTCTAAATCTAGTACTCATAATTCCTACAGGGTTTTCAATGGCGATTCTTTTTATGTCTGCATTTGCAAGTTGCATAAAGAATGCTGCACCTTCTTCACGATCTTTGGCCCTTGTCGGAAAATTTGGGTGTGGTCTTCTTTTTTCAATTGGCAAATCTTTATCTTCAGGATGATAATACCATTTTGCACCACTTACTGCTAAGAATGTGCAAGGAGGGTGAGCAACCATTAAATCCCAATCACCATCAATATACTCAGAATCTCCACTTTGCAATATACCACCACGATTCTTTATAATTTCTAAAACATCATGTTGAAAATGCCATTCTGGATGTCCACCGCTACAAGGAAGTAAATCACAACTAAATGCATTAAATCCAAGTTTTCTAAATTCTGTACAAACTCGTTGACTCTCTTCGCAAGCAACTAATATATTAATTTTTCTCATTTTGTGCCTCCAAAGACTTTATAACAGCCTCACCTATTTTTTTTGCAAATAAAACCGGGACAGCATTACCGATCATCTTAAAACAATAAGCCATCGACCCTAAGAATTCATAGTCCATAGGAAAAGATTGTAGTAATGCGGCCTCTCTAACTGTTATTGTTCTTAATTGTTCAATATCGGGATGAATGAACATGAATCCATCTTTATACAAATGAGAAACTATTGTTGGTGAGGGTTTATCCCATTCAATATTTCTATATTTGTTATGATTTGTAGTATGGCCTGTTATTTTATGGTAAAATTCAAGCTTTTCTTCATTAGAACAATAATTCATATTATTTGAGAGCCAAATTTTAAACATTTGAATATCTCTCATATTATTGTAGCGTGCTTCGTGCAACGAAATAATTTCACTCCCAATTAATTCATGTGAAACATTTCTAGATCCTTCCTTATAAGGCTTATCCAAAACTCTAAATTTTGGCAAATTTCCAATTGCATCTCTAACAGTTTTCTTTTCTCCATCAATCTTTAATTTTGTTAATTGACCATATAGTTTTTCTAAACTTATGTTCCCACCTTTTAAGACACCAAAAATTATAACTCTTCTTCTATCTTGGGGAACACCATAATCAACAGCAGAATAAATTGACTTTTTCATAATATTAGGTTTACGTATTTCATATCCAATATCCTCAAAAGCCTTATATATTCTTTCTATGACTAATTCATCTCCAGGTTTTGCACTTAAAATTCCTGGTACATTTTCAAACACAAAAATTTTAGGTTTATAATGATCAACCACTTTAACAAAACTTTCAAATAGATAATTTCTATAATCAAATTTCATTGAGTTAGGGTCTTGTGCTCTGCCGGCTATTGAATATGCTTGACATGGTGGACCTCCAATTATGACATCTACTTTCTTTCTTCCAACCAATCCATCCAATCCTTTCTTTATCACTAAAGGATGATTATAATTCCCATAAATTTTAATAGTGTCTTGAGACCAATTACCATTAAGCAACTCTTCTGTTTTTTGAATATCAAACAAGACAACAGCTTTTTTTGCTTTATCTTCGGAATAGTTCCATCTTTTAATTAAATTATTTCTTAGTGTTTCGACCATAGGCTTTTCCCATTCGACATGTGCAAGAAAATCAAAATAGCCTGTTTGATGAAAGCCTTCGGATAATCCACCTGCACCACAAAACAAATCTATAACGGTATATTTTTTCATTTTTCATCGTCTCCATCAAACTTTATATTATGTTTTTTGCAATACAGCTCAAAAGCATATGCATCTCTTTTGCTAGGAATAGTTTTTTTTGTTTCCCAACGATTTATAGTTGCAACACCAACTTGCAGTTCTTGAGCAAGCTTAAATTGCGATAGTTTTAATGTTGCTCTAACGAACAAAACTTTCTCATTAAATTCCATTATTTGTTCCTCGCTTTCTACAAATCAATTAACTATCATATTATATCATTTTCTATCATTTTTAGCAACTAAAATAGCTATTTAAATATTGTTTTTTTGGCAATATATATTTGATTTTTTATTAAACGTTTTTTAATATACGCCATATTATATAAATATTGTGATTCCTTTTGCAAAATAAATTAGGCTTAAAAAAATCCACATCAATTTTACTCTAGTGGATTTCAATTCTTCTATTTTTTAATAATTGTATTGTGCCAAGAAACCAATTCATCAAGGGCATCCTTTGTAAATTGATTGCTAACATGAATTTTAATATTATCATATACTAAACATTCTTTCGAATATCTTTCTTTTTTCCATTCATGAGCTTCTAAATCTGAAGGATATGCAATTAACGGATTTTTTAAACCTTTGATAATTGTTTTTGTGTACTCTTGAGTGGATAAAGCTTGTATATCTTCTACAGTTAAGTAATCGTTTATTACAAGATTTTTTACCAATTCAAATGCAATTTGCCTATACGATTCATCAATAGTATAAAAAACAAAATCATCGTTACTTAAATTTAATTTCTCAATGAGACATTTAATTATCCCAATTATATCATTAAAACTTCTATTGGATTCCACATAAATAGACGAATCTCCAATTCTACGTGGATCGGTAATTTTTGAAGGAGTTAATGTTAATAAAGGTTTTGTTGCTCTAGTACCACTTTTAAAGTCGTTTTTAGCTAACTCGTACAGTTGATCTTTTTTATTATGCACGTAATATAATTCTTCAATAAATTTAACTAGCATATCCCTTGCTGATGAAACATCTATTTTATTACCTAAAAGAGTAAACGAACACACTTTTTTATAGGTAAAATCTCTGTCGTCGTCAACCCTATTCATTTTAATATTCTTTTTTGAGGATGCGACTTTTATAGGAGTAACAATAACGTCAGTTGAATCAACTATAAAATTAAAGAAATTATTTAATGTATCAAATAATGCTTTGTCTCTTTCATAAATAAATTTTTCATTCCATTCAGGATTGTTATTATAAGAATCAACAATTTCTTTTGCAATCAATAATCCACCAACATACATTTCAATTCCTTGATCTTTTGCTCTAGTGCCACCATTACCTTTAATTTTTATTTTAAAATCACTATTACTTATACTAGCATTTAATTTATCCTTTAGTAATATCATATTACCAATAGAATTCTTTTTACAATCTCTTATTGTAGTAATTAATTCACTATCTTCAACTAAAGAGCCATCACTGTTGTAACATGGGACATTTGACCAATATTTTTGCCATTTTTTGGGTAAAATATGCTCCAATTGAAAACTAGAGTACTTCGCTAATGTAGAAAATTTACCGTCTCCAATATTTTTTCTCTTTATTAATTCAATAATTAGTAATAAAAGCTTTGCGTTATCATTAGATATGCTAGTTAATCCTTGAGGGAAAATAGAATAATCAATAGAGTCATCAGAATATTTTTCAAGATATTCAATAGCATTATCTGCTTTCAATAATTGTTCACAGACTTTATTATAATTCTTAACACTTAAACCATAAATTAATCTTTTGATAATAAACCTCTCTAAATTATATAGTATTTCATCTAAATTTGATGGTTTATCATGAATCAATTTCAAAAGATAAGGGTTAAATGTTGTAGTTTTTGTAACTTCTAAAGTTAAAAGCAATACATTTAGATTATCATATTTTTCAAAAGAGGTCTCTTCTATGTCTCGGTTGAATAAATCAAAATATATGTTTGCATACGAAGTTATTTCTTCAATAAAAAATAATAAATTCTTTAAATCTAAATTATTTGTGTAATCTTTAAAAGATTTAGCAAGGCCATCTATTCCTACTTGCGATGATACATATATACCTTTTATTGTTGCGTAATCTTTTAAAAATTCGTCTAATTGATTTCCTTTATTTCGACCGACTGTAATTTCTCTTTCCCAATATTCTCTTAAAGAATCATTAGCTTGATATACATCTCGCCAATTTTTGTTATAAATATCTATAACATCAATATCATCAGTAGCAACTTCTTTTAATTTTTGATATAAATTATTTTTTATTATATCAGAATTTAAAAGTTTCATTCCAAGTCTATTTACAGAATCAAATATTTTTTGTTCATCATCTTTTGAATCAAGTTCAATTGCTATAAAAAACTTTATATCAGACGCAAATTTACTGCCAATTAATATTCTTTCTTTTTTATTGCATTTAAAAAATTTATTCATAAAGAAACTGTAACATCTCAAAATGTTATGAGAATCTTCTACTATATCATCTAATTTCAAATTTCCTTCCATCACATTTAAAAAATCTCTTTTATCAATAGATGAAGGAGTAACTCTTGGATGTTTAGAGGTTCTCATACCTTTATGCTCAATATTCATAATATACGATTCAATTTCATTCATCGCACCAGAATACTCATCATCATTTTTTAAATCACTAGAAGAATCCAAAAATGCTTTAATCAAAATTGAAAGAGTTGTTAAGCGTTGTTGACCATCAATAACAATGTAATTTACTAATCCTCTATCATCCTTAATTTGCAAAATGAAACTACCTATAAAAGGCATTTCTTCTGCCGAATTCAGGACTATGTTATTCCATAATTCTTCCCAATTATCTTCTTTCCAAACATAAGGTCTTTGAAAAAAAGGAATCTCAAAAATTCTATCTTTAAACCATTTAAAATTTTGAGCCTCACCTTTCATAGCATACCTCCTAGACATTGTTTTTGTATTTTTAAATAATCTATAATATTATAACATTTTTTTACATAATTTTCAATTATTCTACAAAATTTTAGGGTGTCGGAAGTAATCGTTCTAACACTGTTTTTTGCCTACTAATCGTTCTACTACCTCAGTAATCGTTCTAACACCTATTAAAACAGTGATATGATTTTTGATGCAAAAGGAACAAGAAACATCACAAGAACGAAAATTCAAAACAAATTTCACCCTAAAACTATCAATTTTTCTCTAAAAAGTATAAAAAAACAGTCTTGACACTTATTATTCATTGTATCAAGACTAATGTTTTCTGATGGTGCAATCGATGAGACTCGAACTCACACGTTTATACAAACACTACCCCCTCAAAGTAGCGCGTCTACCTATTCCGCCACGATTGCATATTCCCCGTTAGGGGATTAATCAATTTCGGTTACATCATCTGGAAGATAAATGTTAACATCTTCATGAGCATTGGTGCTAGTTGCAATTTTTGATAGTGGTAACTTTAAGTATGTTACTACCGCTTCCGCAAGCGTATTACCATCCATATCGTATACTTTAGCTTCACCAACAAAAGCACGATGAGTGTTTTTGATAATTTTACCAACCGCTTTTAAAGTAACATCGTATGGAACAACTTTTCTAAATTTGACATTTAGTTCAGTAGTTACAGCCCAAGTTTCTGGTTCAGTTACCCAAATAGCTCTACCCGCTATTTCATCTAACATCGCAGTGATAAGTCCACCATGTACTCTTTCCGGATAACTTTGGTGGATTTCTTTGTATTTAAAGATACTAATTACTGATCCATCTTCCATTTCATAGAAAGGTGCTTTTAGGCCAAATTCATTTTCAATACCACAAATATAACAAAGTTTACTGTTTGTTTGTTTTTTAACTACTTTCATATTTTATTAAATCCTTTCGTAAAATAAATAAAGGAGGAATATTTTTGAACACTGAATTTGATGAGTTAAAAGAAACTATCACAGCCTTATCAAAATGGTTAGATAGTATTCCTCCTTATGAATATAGTCTATATGCAACAATTATTGCTTATATTATATCATCTTTTCTAAACACGGGAGCCCTTAATGCCCTTGGAAATTGGTTTGAACAACTTGGTCAAATCATGTTAACGATTGCGGCACAACAAAGTGCATCACCAACTCAAGAAGAATATGAGGCTTTAAAGAATGAAGTTAGAAAGCTTAGAAGAGAGGTTAATGAGTTAAAGAATAATGATTAAATGTTGCGCCAATATGGTTTTGGACAATCTTCAGTAATAGCTTTACGGTAATACTTCCATTCTTTTTTGTCATATACGTCTTTACCATCAGCTAATAAATTGTTTAATTTTTTACTTCTTATTCTTAATTTTTCTTCTAATTTAGTTAAATATACAATTCTTGAAATGTCAAAGCGCACAAATGGATAGTCAAAACTTAGTAATTCATAAGCTTTGCTGATGTCAAATTTTTCATCTCCTTGTAATGCAAAGTAAGCATAGTAATAGGCAGTATGTGAACAAATGAATTTCTTGAATTTTTGAACAGCTTTTAAAATAATTGATTTAGCCTCTTCAACATTTTGTTTAACGCCAACTCCTTCAATTAAAGAGTGAGCATAGTAACTATAAGCACAATCACAACTTGGCTTAGTTTCTTGTTCAATTAGTTGATATGCCATATCATACATTTTATGAGCTAAACTAAAGTTTTTCTTTAGTTCAAAGCCACGTCCTAAAATAGCATTTACACAAGTATTAGTAGGCATTTCTTGTCTACATTCAAATAACTTAATAATAGCTTTTTTGATATTTTGTTTAATGCCATTTTCGCCATATAAATATCTAACTGCCATCTTCTTTTTACACCAAACTGGAAGTAATGGGTAAGTTTTCTTACGGTCATACTTTTTGATAATCTTTGTTATCGTTTTATCAGGCTTTTCATAGTCTGATAAAACATCAATATATTCAATATCAGTAAGATAACCTAATTCATGTGCTTTATCATAGTAATTTAGTACTTTTTTAATTGGTGTGCCAAGTCTAAAAGAATTTTCAGCTAATTGGTAAAAAATTACCCCTTCTGGATTTTCTTTTGCAAGTTTCAATAACATCGCATTAGAATCTAGTTCATCATTTAGTTCAATATTTATATCAATGATATCGGAAGCAATAAAGTTTTCATGTGACATTTCTAAAGCTTGTTTGTAATATTTTCTAGCTTCTTCTAAATTGTTTAGTTTTTTGTTAAATACACCAAGGGTATAAACTAATTTCCAATTATCTTGGTATTTGTCAAAAGATAATACTAAGTCTCTTCCTTCTTCATATTCACCAACTTCATCATAGAATTTAGCTTTTTCTAGAACAATATATTCAGTATGATTTCCATCATCAAGTTTATCGATTAATTCAAAGGCTCTGTCTTTGTCTTTTTTTATAGTATATAGTTCAACTAACAAAGAAATTGCAAGTAAATCTTTTTCATCATATTGTAAACATATTTTTAAGTTATCAATTGCCATATCAAGATATTCTTTATTGGCAACTGGATCTTCATCATATTTACAGTAGTAGGCTCTAGACTTTAGGTAATACAAAGTTTCACTTGCCCCATATTTTGCCATCATTTCATCAATTAAGCTAAGTGCTTGATCGGTTAAGTTTAATGATATTAAAATATCAGTTTTGCAAATAAGGAAATCAACAACATTGTTTAATTCTTCATCGGCATTATCAATGCAAGTATCAATGTATTTTAAAGCTTCTAGATATGAGCTTTTAGTGCCTCTACTAGCATATGCTTTAGCAAGCGCATAAGCTATTTCACTAGTAAATGGCGCATCAAGTTCTAAAGCTTTAGTGCCATATTCAATAACTTCATCTGGCATTTCTAAGTGATCATAAACAAGAGTAGCAAGAGAATAAGATTCTTTAACATATCTTGTACGGTTAGCAATTAGAATTTTTAAATCTTCAATTGAATCATCGATGTGTAAATTTAAATTTGCAATATCAAGTGATGCTCTTGCATATAAAGCATCATAATATAATGTTTTATTTTCAAGTTCTAAATTATCATTTATTAATTCTGTTAATTTATCATATGCACTTTTATTATCGCCTTGGTCAACATATTGTAAGGCATTTATAAATTCTTCATATTTTTTCATGTTAATATTTTCTCAATTCTCTTTCTTCGGCTTTTTGTTTCATATCTTCACGTTTGTCGTAAAGTTTTTTACCTTTCGCAAGACCGATATTTAGTTTTGCAAGTCCATTTTTTAAGGTTATGTTAAGGGGGACTAAAGTATAACCCTCTTTTTGAATTTTTGAATGAATTTTAATTATTTCTTTTTTGTGTAATAGTAATTTACGGGTTCTATCAGGTTTATGGTTAAAAATATTACCCATTTCATATTTTGAAATGTTTAAACCATTTACAAACATTTCATTATTTCTTATCGTACAAAAACTATCTTGAAGGTTTACTTTGCCAACTCTTATGGCTTTTATTTCTGTTCCGGTTAAAACAATTCCACATTCGTAGGTTTCTAAAATATAATAGTCATGATTTGCTTTTTTGTTTTGCGCAACAATTTTTATCGCATCTGTGGCCATTTTAGTCCTCCTTCTTGATAATTTTAAAGTTTATTTCACTTTTTTCTAGATTAGCACTGACAATTTTAACGGTTAAACGGTCACCTATTTGATATACTTTGTGATTTCTTTCACCAACAATTCTACCAAATTTATCGTCAACATCGTAATAATCATCTTGCATATCGGCATATTTTACTAATCCTTCAATTGAATTATCTAGAGTAATAAATACTCCAAAGTTAGTAATTGAGGTAAGTAATCCTGAAGTAATAGTACCAATAAATCTACTTGCATATTCAACTTTCTTGTAATCAACACAATCACGTTCTAATACTTCAGCGCGTTTTTCGGTTTTACTTGATTGAATACTTGCATAGTTTACTTTACTGGCAAAATATTCAACTGGTGAAGTTACTGTTACCTCATCTTCTCCTAACATAAATTGTTTAACAAGACGGTGAACTAAAAGATCTGGATATCTTCTAATTGGTGAAGTGAAATGAGTATAGCATTCACTTGCTAGACCAAAGTGACCAATATTGTATTCTTGATATTTAGCTTTTGACATACTGCGTATCATCATTTGGTTAATAATAATATCTTTAGATAATTCTTCACTATCTTTTTCTTCATCGTTTTCTAAACTAAGTAATACTTCTTGAAGTTTTTTAGGCATTGCTTTTTTGTTTTTTATTTTTACATTATAGCCGAATAAGTCTAAGGTTTCAAGTAATTTAGTTATTTTTTCATCACTTGGTTCTTCATGAACACGGTATATGAAAGGTACATTAAGCCAAGTCATAGCTTCCGCAACCGTTTCGTTTGCCGCAAGCATAAATTCTTCAATTAGTTTTTCAGCACTTCTTTGTTTTCTTAAAACAATATCCACTACTTTACCATTTTGATCTAAGATTAATCTTGGTTCAAGTGATTCAAATTCAAATGAACCTCTTTTTATTCTTTTATTTCTAAGGGTTTTAGCAAGTTCATTCATTTGTTTTAACATTGGGTAAATGTCAAAATAAGCATCGCGGATTGCTTGATTTTTATCTTCAAGCATTGCGTTTACATTAGAATAAGTCATGCGGTGTTTATTGTTAATAATAGCTTCAAAGATATCATGATTTATTATTTTACCATCATGATCAATTTCCATTTCGCATGCCATTACCAGTCTATCAACTTTTTCATTCAATGAACAAATTCCGTTAGATAATTCTTTTGGTAACATTGGAATTACCCTATCTGGTAAATACACACTTGTACCTCTATTTAAAGCTTCCGTATCTAAGGGACTTTTTTCTTGTACATAGCGACTTACGTCCGCAATATAAACCCCTAAATGATAGTTACCACTATCATTATATTCTAAACTTATCGCATCATCTAAATCTTTGGCATCATCACCATCAATGGTAATTATTAGTTTATCACGCAAATCTCTTATTTTAGGATTTTTTTGTAAAATTACTTCACTATCAATTTTATTAGGTATTGTTTTTATTTCTTTTCTTACATCCTCAGGAAATTCAACTGGTACCCCACTAGATAATACCATACTAGTTATGTCAAGTCCTGGTAAGTGTTTGTTACCATACACTTCAACAACTTTACCATCTGCGGTCATATTAGGAAAGTATTCGGTAATTTCTACTTTAACGATATCATTAACTTTAGCTTTTTTTAAATCTTTTTCTTTAATAAATACTAATAGTTTAATTTTTGAATCAATACTTCTAACAATTGCTTTTTGTCTTAATCTAGATACTGGTCCAATAATTACACGGGTGTTACGTTTAATTATTTTAACAACTTTTCCTTCGTATCTACCAAGGTTATCTAAATAGTATTCGACAAGTACTTCATCGTAAGTGATTGCTCCATTTATATTATCGGATTTAATAAATATACCGCCTAAATCAGTATCAACAAAAGCATAACCACCATCTTTTACATCAATGATACCTTTCGCAAGATTAAGTTTTTCAAATGTTGCGTATTCACCTCTACTATTGTGAGTAATTTCTCCTTCATCTTCTAATTGATTCAAGGTTTTTACTAATTGGGTAAATTCTTTACTATCTTTTAGATTCAACAATTGAAATATTTGGTTGGCAACCATTGGATGGTATGAGTCACTTTGTAATAGTTTTAAAATTTTTTCGCGCATTTTTCTCACCCCTTTGGAAAATAAAAAGGACTATTAAAAACAATAGCCCTCTTATTTTTTAATTATCTTAATATAACAGCTAAAATAGCTACAACAAAGAAAGCTATTGAAAGCACTGTTGTTATATTGTTAATTACTTTTTCAGCTCCCCTTTGTTTTTGAACAGATGATTTTTCACCAGAAAAAGCACTAGAAGCATTTTCTTTAGATGTTTGTAAAACAATTATCATAATCAAAAATAAAGATATAACTAATAGTAAATAATCGAACCATTGCATAATATGTGGCCTCCTATACGTTATTTTTCTATATATTCAATACTACTTGACTTATTATAGCACATTTTCAAAAATATTTCTAGTAATTTAATAATTATTTTGTAAATTTAGCAATTATTGCATGGTTAACAACATCATCAACGGTTTCTACTGGTATGATATTTAAGCTATTCTTAACGCTTACGGGGATCTCTTCTAAGTCCTTAACATTATCTTTTGGTATTAAGATTGTTTTTAATCCACTTCGGTGTGCCGCAATTGATTTTTCACGTAAACCACCAATTGGAAGTACTCTACCTCTTAAAGTGATTTCACCTGTCATACCAACGTTATGGTCAACTTTTTGACCAGTAAAGGCTGAAATGATACCAGTTGCAATTGTTACACCAGCTGATGGACCATCTTTTGGTACAGCTCCTTCTGGTACATGAATATGAATATCAGATTTTTTGAATTCATCACAATCAATGCCAAATTTTTCCGCATTTGATTTAACATAACTTAAGGCAGCTTGAGCTGATTCTTTCATGACATCACCAAGTTTACCAGTTAATACGAGTCTTCCATCACCTTTATAATGGGTTACTTCAACTTGTAAAGTGTCACCACCAAATTGTGTGTAGGCAAGACCAGTTACAACTCCAACTTGATCTAAGTCATCATTTGCATTGTAAGTATATTTTGGTTTACCAAGATATTCTTCTAAATTGTCAACATCAATATCTACACGTTCAACATGATTCATAAGAATATTCTTAATGGCTTTTCTAATAATAGTACCCAACATTCTTTCTAATTCACGAACCCCTGCTTCACGAGTATATTCTTGAATTATACGATAGATTGCTTGATCACTTATACTAAAGTATGCTTCATCTAAACCATTATTAAGTAATTGTTTTTTTAATAAATGGCGTTTAGCAATTTCAAATTTTTCATATTCAGTATAACTAGATACTTCAACAATTTCTAATCTATCTCTAAGTGGGGCAGGAATATTGTCTAGATAGTTTGCGGTGGCAATGAAGAAAACATTTGATAAATCATATGGTTCTTCTAAATAGTGATCACTAAAGTATTTGTTTTGTTCAGAATCTAATACTTCCAACATTGCGCTAGTTGGATCGCCTTTATAATCACTTGACATCTTATCGATTTCATCTAATAAGAATACGGGATTATTAGTACCTGCTTTAACCATTCCTTGTAATATACGACCTGGTAATGCGCCAAGGTATGTTCGACGATGTCCTCTAATTTCAGATTCATCTTTGACACCACCAAGTGCTTGTTTTACAAATGATTTATTTAAAGCTTTCGCAATACTTTTGGCAAGTGAAGTTTTACCTACTCCGGGAGGACCTACTAAACAAAGAATTGTTTGAGGATTTTTATGACTCATAATTTTTACGGCAAGATATTCTAAAATACGTTCTTTTACCATATCTAAACCATAATGTTCTCGGTCTAATTCCGCTTTCGCAAGATTAATATCTTCTGAATCAACTGATTGTTTACTCCAAGGTAAATCAATCATAAAATCAAGGTATTTTCTAATAACCCCAGATTCTGGTGAACTGCCTGGCATTGAAACATAACGATTTAATTCTGTCATCGCTTTTTCTTCAATTGATTTTGGCATACCTGCTTCTTTAATCTTTTTACGGATTTCATCAATTTCAGTTTCACGTTTAGCTTTTTCACCAAGTTCTTCTTGAATTGCCTTCATTTTTTCACGAAGGTAATACTCTTTTTGTGATTCATTAATACTACGTTTTACTTCATTATCAATTTTAATTTCTAATTCTTTGAACATTTGTTCTTTATATAGATCTTCTAATAAATAAGTTAAACGAGTAGTAACATTATCTTCTAATAAATAACGTAATTTAGTGTCACGATTTAAATCAAGATTGTGTACAAGTATATCTGATATTTCATCATATGAAAGTTCAGTATTATTAATGTTTATACCATCTTTTTTTAGAACACTATCTATATTATTTTCAGTTAAGAATTTCTTTATTAAATCATAGGTTGCATCATTTTTCATAGTATCTGAACTAGTCGATGGTAAAGTTACAAAATCAACTAAACAACTACCACTAGTATTATCAATACTATTAATCTTGCAACGTACAATTGTTTGGAATTTTACTCTTCTTGTACCATTGGGACTAGTCATATTTAAAATGATTTTTGCCACAATTCCTACATTATAATAAAGTACTACTTCGTTTTTATTATTACGGGTACTATAATTTGGAATTAATAATACTACATAATTTTTATATTGTTCAGCATTTTTCAATGCCTTAATGTCGCTATCGATAGCAAAATCTGCTCTTAATCCATTGCTTGGTAGTGGTACTATATCACTTACCACAACTCCTGGTAATTGAGCATCTACAATATCAGTACGATTAAACATTTTGGCTCCTTTCTGATACTATTTAAGCATCTATTAAATGATTTTTTTCTTTAATTATTTGTCCTTTTTGTATAGTAATTTTTTTAGTTCCATCGTTAAATGGTAATTCAAACATCGTATCAAGCATCAAATCTTCAATTATTTTTCGAAGAGATCTAGCACCCGTTTTTTCTTTTATGGCTACTTCCGCAATATAATCAATTGCATCTTCCATAAAGAAAAGTTCAACATTATTAGTTGCAAATAGTTGTTGATATTGTTTAGTAATGGCATTACTAGGTTTAGTTAAAATTAATTTTAACTCTTCTTTGGTTAAGTCTTTTAGTTTAGCAATAACCGGAAGTCTACCTAGTAATTCAGGGATAATCCCAAATTTACGAATTTTTTCAATATCTAATTCAGATTCATTAACTATTTTAGAGTCAAACCCTACACTATATTTCTTTCTTCCATCAAGGCCATCAAACGCTCCTGCACAAATAAACAAGATGTTTGAGGTATCGATTTGTAAGCATTCTTGGTATGGGTGTTTTCTTCCCCCTTGTGGTGGAACATTTACAACATTACCTTCGATAATCTTCAACAAGGCATTTTGAACACCTTCACCGGATACATCTCTAGTTATTGATGGATTTTCGCCTTTTCTAGCAAGTTTATCAAACTCATCAATAAAGACAATCCCTTTTTCCGCAAGTCTAATATCGCCGTCTGCGTTTTGAATTAATCGCAATAAGATATTTTCAACATCTTCACCGACATAACCCGCTTGGGTATAAACGGTCGCATCACAAATAGCTATTGGAACATTGATGATTTTGGCCATAGTTTTCGCAAGCAATGTTTTACCAACTCCCGTTGGTCCAATCATTAAGATATTCGATTTATTTAGATTAGCTTCCGGGTGTTTTATTCTTAGATAATGCGAATACAGTGCCACTGATAATATTTTCTTAGCATGTTCTTGACCAATTACTTCTAAGTCAAGTTCATTATAGATCTTTTTGGGGGTTAAATCTTTACAACTAATCTTTTCTCGTAAGTGTTTATTTGATCTTTCTTGTTCTTCAAATTCAACCAAGTTATGATATAATTCTAAACAATCAAAGCAAATACAGGCATTTAAGCCCTCTATTCCTAGATTGTGAATGTTAATTTCGCTGTTACAAAACGAACAATATTTAGTTTTTCCCATATATAGTAATCACGCTCCATAATTATTATGGAGCGATTTTACTTTTTTATGTTTAATATTAAATTTGAAAAATCGACAAATTATTTAGTTTCTTCTTTAGCTTCTTTTGTTACTGCATTCTTTTTTAAGATTTCAATAACTTTATCAGCTTTAACTTTATATGCAACTTGACCAACTTTGTATTGTTTCTTTACAGCGTTAACTTTATCGTTTTTAGCTTTTTCATCGTCTTTTTCAGAAACATTAGCAAGAGTTTGATATTCTTTTTCGATTTCTTCTTGGCTTGCTTCGATGTTTTCAAGTTCCATAATCTTTTCAAGTACTAATTCTTCTAAGAATGATTTACGAATATGTTCTTCAGCAGATTTCTTGAATTCATCCATTGATGCAACCCCACTGTATTGAAGTAACGTTTCAACAGGCATACCATATTGTTTTGCTTGCATTTCAACATTATTTACTTGATGTTCAACTTCAGATTTGATTAGTGATTCAGGGAAATCAGCATATGAGTTTTTGCAAACTGCATCAACTAATCCTGTAACAAGATGATTTTCAGCCGCAACGCTCTTGCGTTTCTTTAAATCTTCTTTTACATAGTTTTGATATTCTTCTACTGTATTAACATTTTCAATTTCTAATTCTTTTACTAATTCATCAGTAAGTTCAGGATATTCTTTACCTTTTACTTCATGTACTTTTACTTTAAATAATGCGGCTTTTCCGGCAAGACTTGCATGATAGTCTTTAGGGAAAGTAACATTTACTTCAACGTCTTGTTCTGATTTAGCACCAATTAGTTGATCTTCAAAACCAGGGATAAAGGCTTTTGAACCAAGTTCTAATTGATAATTTTCAGCTTTTCCACCTTCAAATGGAACACCATCAACGAATCCTTCAAAATCGATTACGACTGTGTCACCATTTTCAGCTGGTCCATCTTTAATAACATTTTCAACTTTACTTTCAAGCATATGTTTGATTTCAGCTTCAACGTCTTTTTTAGTTACTCTAGTTGATAAAGGTTTTACTTTTAAGCCTTTGTATTCGCCAAGATGAACTTCTGGCCATACATCAACTTCGGCAGTGTAAGTGAAACTCTTACCTTTTTCTAAACTAGCAAAATCAAGGTCTACTTTTGGTTCAGCAGTTGGATATACTTTAGTTTGTTGTAATGCTAGAGGATATGTTTCTTCAAAAGCATATTGAATTGCCTCATTATATAATGATGCCCAACCAAATCTTTGGATAAAGATATTTTTAGGCATTTTACCAGGTCTAAAACCATCAGCCTTTACTTCTTTTACAACTTTTTCAAAAGCTAAGTCTAAAGCTTTATCAAATTCTTCAGCACTTACTTCTACTGTAAGTTTTACAGAATTTTCACTTAAACGTTCTAAATTTGCGTTCATTTTAATACTCCTTAAAATTATTAATAATATTTTTTACTTGATTATTATACTAAATTTTTATTATTTTAGCAAGTCATTAGTATTTTATTCATATTTTGATTTTACATATTCTTCGACAAATCTTAGTGGAGCAGGACCACAATCAAGAATATATTTATGGAATGTAATATAGTCAAAGTTTTCTCTTGTGCTAGAAGTTAGATTCATTACATAAGTTCTTAAATCTTTTATTTTGAAGTAAGTAAAGAAGTATGTTTGCATATTATTAGGCACTTCAATTAATTGTTCATAAGTTGCTTTAATTGCTTCATTCGTTACTTGAGGAACGTACTTTTTAATGAAAGCTCCTGCTTCTTCAAGCGTCCAACCATCATAGTTAATTCCCATATCTAATCTACAATACATTGCCCCTGTATATTCATCTTGGAATATTAAGTAGTCAATGAATTCATCCATATATTCGCCTCTTAAGAATTCATAACTGAATATCTCCGCATAAGTTGCCCAACCTTCACTATACCCTGAAGATTTTAAAACTTTTCGCAGTGGATTAGCATCGGTACTCTTGAAATACACATTTTGATATAAATGGCCAGGTAAACCTTCATGAGCTAAAGTTGTATATAAATAATTATATTTATAAACACCATCGGTTAAAACACTTGACCCATTTAGATAAATGTATTCTTTTTCTAAGTTATCAATGGCACTTGTCATATAAGCTGCTGGACTAAAGTGTTCTTCCATTGCCTTATCAATAAATTTGACTACAATTTCTGGTTGATAATTAAGGCTAGGGAAATATTTACCAATAGCTGTTTGATAGTAAGCAAGTTGTTCTTCCGGAGTTTTATCCATTAATTGATAACTATCACAATTAGCTTTAAATTCTTCATTAGTTAAATAGAGGTTACGATATTTAACTAATTCTTGCTCATAATACTTTAATAAATCATCAACATATTTTTCAGCGTCTACTAAACTAATTTTATAACCAACAGTTTCTTGGAAATCTAATTCATAATAAGTTTTACCAATTGGGTTACCTTTTGAATCATAGTAATAAGCAAGTCCCATATCATTAGTTGATCTACCTTTTAATTTTGGTAACTCATCTTGAACAAGTTTATAACCGCTAATTAATGGGCCATTAACTTTTTCGATATTAGCATTCTTATATGCTTCTTTTTCTTCATCAGTTAAGAAATCACATTCATCAATTTTTTTATTTACGGTTGTAATCATAAAGTGGTTACCAGTTCCGGCTGCTTTGATAAACTCTTCACATTGGTGAACAACTTTATCAATAACGAAATCACTCATGCCATAACCGTGATCTGCCTTTTCAACTTCAAAATCAAGGTATTTTTGGAATGTTTCAGGTACTAAATCTAAATATTTTAAATAATTATCAACATCTAATTTAGTTCTAAATTTATATTCTGATAATAAAAGTGGTAATTGAGCTTGATAACCAAGGTAAGAACCTAGGTAATTATTACTAAGATAACTCATCTCTGATGTTTTACTATTTACGTTATCAATGATGTTCATAATTAGGTTATACGTCATTTTTTGATCATCATTTAGATCTTCATATTTATAGCCATTTACTTTCCCTAATATATAATTGATAAGTAATACACTGTATCCACTTGTAACACTAGGTGTAGGTAAACTTGGTTCATTATGAGATAGCCCAAAATTTTCAGGATTTTCAAAGTAATAATTCAAAGTTAATTCATCATTACCAACTAGCATTTTAAAAACATTATCGGCAAAATCATCAAAAGTTGAAGGATCATAGTCACCTGGATTAGGGGTAAAACTACAATTTTCTTCACAACTAGTTCCAATGAAAGCTAATAGTACTATTGATATTACAACAAATAATCTTTTAATATTTTTCATTATTATATCTCCATTTCTTCTATATTTACTTCTCTATTAGGGTAATAAGCAAGTTCATAGTATTCAAAGTTATTATTCACAATTTCTTTTATGCCAACATCATCAGTGTCTAAATCAAGATTGTTGCGTTGTAATCCTAATCTTTGACCACTTTTTTTTATTTTGGCTTCTTTTTTTACAAAATAAGAAATAAACTCTTTTACACTTATTTCACCCTTATTATAACACATTTTATCAACTAAGTTCTCAAAATGCTCAAGCATACGCACCCTTTCAACATCAATTCCCACTTCTTCGCAGGCTAGAGCACAACAAACAATGTTATGGCTATGTGCAAGGGAAACAAAAAAATCATCAAATAGCGGTTTACCATTTTCTTGATATCTAAATGGTACATCACATAGGTTTTTATTATAGTAACTATATACAAGTTTATTTAATAAAGACCAACAAGCAAGCGATTGATTTCTTCTTGATTCATTTTTTATACTATTTATATGATCAATAACTTCTGTAGGTAATACGTTAATATCAAGTTTATCTACTTTATCAATAAAGGCATATCTTATTTCTATCATCGTCTACCTCCACTAATATTATACCATAATTGTACTAAAATGCAAAGGTTCCTACTTGTTAATAGTAGGAATCTTTGTTATCTATTATTTATTTATGGTTCATTTTTAATTGATTTAGTATTTACTTTATCTTTTACTAAAATTGTCGAAATCTTTACAAATTGACTGATAAATGGTAAGAAAATTAAAGTTGATATTACATTAAATAAAGTATGGAAAATAGCGATTTGGCTAGATGGATCACTTACCATTCTACCAAGTGTGTCGTTGATAAAGTTTTTCCAAATCAGTAGAATAATCATAAAAATTACACTACCAAAGACATTGAATAATAAATGAATAAGACCGGCTCTTTTGGCATTAACAGAAGCGGATGCTGATGATACAATGGCGGTTAGACAAGTACCAATGTTACTACCTAAGATAACAAATAGAGGTGCATTAGGTAATACTCCATTACCAATAGTAATGCCTGATGCAATCATTGAAATTAAAATGGTGGTAACAGCGGCCGAACTTTGTAAGGCAATTGTGATTGATGCGCCAAGCACTAATAGGATGAAAGGATTGTTAATTTTGGTTAAAAGTTCAACAAAGCGATAATCATCTTGTAAACTTACCATCGCATCTTTCATTAGATATAAAGCAATAAAGATTAAGCCAAATCCTACTAAAGCCATTCCTAAATTCTTTATTTTGGGCTTTTCAAATATCATATTTAAAATCATTCCAACCCCAACAAAAGTAGCTAAATAGTTACCAATATCAACGCTATCTAAAGCCACAATATGAGCAGTTATGGTTGTACCAATGTTAGCCCCCATTATTATTGAAGTTGCTTGAAATAAATCAAGTACCCCTGCATTTACAAAACTAACCACCATAACCGTTGTTGCGGTAGAACTTTGTAGTAAAGCAGTAATTATAGTACCAACAATTACACCTAATATCCTATTTTTAGTTGTCTTCTTTAATAATTTTGTTAATTTATCACTAGCTATTTTTTCAATATTTTCGGTTAATAGTTTAAAAGCTAATAAAAAAGTACCAAGTCCACCTAAAAGTTTTGTAACAATCATCAACATATTAATATCTCCCCTTATGTTATTCAAGATATTTTATTATGTCAATGTAATTTTTAGTATTGCAAAAAAGCGACATTAATTGCTAATGCCGCTATTTTAATTCAATTTTATTTAGTTATTTATTTTTTGGAAATCTTTCTCTAGATACATAAGTTGTATGTAATAATTCATGAGCTTTATGAGAATTAGGTTTTCCTAGGAAATCACTATATAATTTTTGTACTTGTTTATTGTTATGAGATTGACGTACCTTTTGACGTTCATCTTCAGAATATAATGCTTGAGCACGTTTTTCTTTGTATGTGTCTAAGATATTGTTATCTTCATTAGGTAAGAAGCATGGTTTAACATATGGTTGTCCACCACCGTTAACGCATCCACCTGGGCAACCCATAATTTCAATAAATGTATATGGGCTCTTACCACTACGAATTTCATCCATTAATACTTTGGCATTACGCATACCTGAAGCAACAGCAACTTTAATTTCTGATCCAGCAATATTTAAAGTAGCTTCTTTTAATCCTTGCATACCACGAACAGCAGTGAATTCTACTGCTTCATATTCTTTACCAGTTAATTCATGATAAGCTGTTCTTAAAGCTGCTTCCATAACACCGCCAGTAGCACCAAATATTACACCAGCACCAGTATATTCACCCATTAAATCTTGGTCAAATTCTTCGTTTGGTAATTTAGCAAAATTTATACCACTACGTTTGATTAATTTAGCAAGTTCACGAGTAGTTAATACTGCATCAACATCTTTAATGCCATTCTTTTGTAATTGAGGACGTTCTTTTTCAAATTTCTTTGCGGTACAAGGCATGATTGAAACTACGAAAATATCTTCTGGTTTTAAACCATTCTTTTCCGCAAAGTATGATTTAATAATAGCACCTTGCATTTGGTGAGGTGATTTACAACTTGATAGATGATCTAATTGATCTCCATAATAGTATTCAGCATAATTAATCCAACCTGGAGAACAAGATGTAATCATTGGTAATACACCACCATCTTTAATTCTTGCAAGTAATTCATTAGCTTCTTCCATTATCGTTAAGTCAGCACCAAAGTTAGTATCATATACTTTATTGAAGCCAAGTCTTCTTAAAGCAGCTACCATTTGACCAGTTACTGGAGTACCAATTTTATAGCCAAATTCTTCGCCAAGAGTTGCACGAATGGCAGGAGCAGTTTGAACAACTAAGTATTTACCAGCTCTTCTTGCTTCGTCTACTTTATCGATTTCACTCTTTTCCATTAATGCGCCAGTAGGACAAACATTTACGCATTGTCCACATAAGATACATGGGCTTGTTGCAAAACTACGATTTTCAGCAGGAGATACGATTGTTGAGAAACCACGTTTTTCAAAACCTAAAATACCAGTTCCGTGTGCAGCAACACAACGACTAACGCAACGTCCACATAAGATACATTTTGAAGTGTCACGAATAATAGATGGAGAAATTTCATCAACTGTAATTGGAGTTTTTGAACCAACAAATTTATTTTCACGAGCACCAACAACTTGAGCTACGTATAACAATTCACAATGACCATTTTTTTCACATTGTTGACAATTCATTGAGTGGTTAGAAAGAATTAATTCAACACTAGCACGTCTTGCAGCAGTAGCTTTAGGTGAAGAAATAGTAATTTCCATACCTTCAGAAATAGGATATACGCAAGATGCAACTAGGCCTCTAGCACCAGTTGCTTCAACTAAGCAAACACGACAAGAAGCTAAACTACATTCACCATGATTATAAGCACATAAAGATGGAATTTCATATCCACATTCTTTAGCTGCTTCTAAAATTGTTAAGCCTTCTTCAACTTGATAAGATTGGCCTTCGATTTTTATATTAATTTTTGCCATAATATCGGTCTCCTATTTCTTAATAATTGCTTTAAATGGACATGTAGACATACATAAGCCACATTTAATACATTTAGATTGATCAATTACATAAGGTTCTTTACCAGGTACACCTGAGATAGCATTTACTGGGCAATTTCTTGCACACTTAGAACACTTCTTACAAGCTTCAGGCATAATGTAATATTGCATTAAGTTCTTACATACATGAGCAGGACATTTCTTGTCAACTACATGGGCAATATATTCTTCTCTAAATTGTTTCATTGTTGAAACAATTGGGTTTGCTGCAGTTTGTCCTAATGCACATAATGAATTTTGAGTAACTGTTGTTGCAAGTTCTTCTAATTCATCTAAATCTTCTAATGTTCCTTTACCAGCAGTAATCTTATTTAAGATTTCTAACATACGTTTTGTACCAATACGGCATGGAGAACATTTACCACATGATTCATCACAAATGAATTCCATATAGAATTTTGCAACGTCAACCATACAGTTGTCTTCGTCCATAACGATGGCACCACCAGAACCCATCATTGAACCTTTTGCTACTAAGTTATCGTAATCAATTGGAGCGTCTAAATCTTTTTCAGTTAAACATCCACCTGATGGACCACCAGTTTGAATAGCTTTGAATTTTTTACCATTAGGAATACCACCACCGATATCGTAAATTAATTCACGAAGAGTAGTACCCATAGGAACTTCAACTAGACCTACGTTATTTACTTTACCACCTAATGCGAATACTTTTGTACCTTTAGATTTTTCAGTACCTACTTCTGCGAATTTTTCAGCACCTTCTCTTAAGATATAAGGAACGCAAGCTAAAGTTTCAACGTTATTAACAATTGTTGGTTTACCCCATAAACCCTTAACAGCTGGGAATGGAGGTCTTGGACGAGGCATACCACGTTTACCTTCAATTGAATTTAATAAGGCAGTTTCTTCACCACAAACGAACGCACCAGCACCAAGACGGATGTGAACGTCAAATGAGAAATCAGTTCCTAAAATATTTTTACCTAATAATCCCATTTTTCTTGCTTTGTTGATTGCAATTTGTAATCTTTCAACAGCAATTGGATATTCAGCACGTACATAGAAGTAACCATTTTGAGCACCGATTGCATAACCAGCTATAACCATACCTTCAATTACGGCAAGTGGATTACCTTCTAAGATTGAACGGTCCATGAAAGCACCTGGGTCACCTTCATCACCATTACATACTACATATTTTTCAGGATTATTTTGGTTTAAAGCAAATTGCCATTTACGACCAGTAGGGAAGCCTCCTCCACCACGGCCACGAAGTCCTGATTTTAATACTTCGTCTACTACTTCTTGTTGAGTCATATGTAAGGCTCTTTGTAAACCTTTATATGCTCCATAGCCTAATGCTTCATCAAGATTTTCAGGATTAATTAAACCACATCCATGTAAAGCAACACGTTTTTGTTTTTTGTAGAAGTTAATTTCATCTTGTTTTTGAATTTTTTCTTTTGTCATAGGATCTACATATAGTAGTCTTTCCACAATTTGATGATTTATTAAATCAGTATTAACAATTTCTTCTACATCTTCAACCTTAACACCATGATATAGAGTGTCTTCAGGGAAAATTTTTACGAAAGGACCTTGTGAACAAAAGCCAAAGCAACCTACTTTGTTAACAGTAACTTTGTCACTTAAATCATGAGCCATAATAGCTTCTTCGAATTTTGCAAGAATACTTGCTGAGTTACTTGATAAACAACCTGTTCCACCACAAATAACAATTGCACGTTTGCCATTTGTGCCAGCAAATTTTGCATCAAAACTAGTTGTGCAATCAGCAATTTTAGTAGTTAATTCTTTTTCACTTCTAATCATTATTCTGCACCTCCTAGTTGACGATATTCTTCAATAATACTTGCTACTTGGTTTACGGCAACTTTTGGATATACTTTACCATTAATTGAAATGGCAGGAGCAATACCGCAAGCACCTATGCAACGTAATGCATCAAGTGTAAATAATCCATCGTCTGTTGTTTCTCCTGGTTTGATATTTAGTAATTCACCAAATTTGTCGATTACTTGTTGTGAACCTTTAACATAACAAGCAGTACCTAAACAAACACCAATGACGTATTTTCCTTTAGGTTTTAATGAAAAGAATGAGTAAAATGTTACTACACCATAGATTTCCGCAACAGGAATACCTGTTTTTTCAGAAATTAATTCTTGTACATCTAGTGGGATGTAACCATACTCACGTTGTACATCACTTAAAATCATCATAAGTGGTGTATTTTCGTTTGTGTATCTTGCAATAATTTCTTCAATTTGCTTTACAGCAGCTGCACTTAAATGAGCCATATTTACCTCCAATTTAAATTATGATTGTAAAAATATTTATATTTACAAATCGCTCTTGTTTATTATATCAAAATTAATCGTTTTTTGCAAGTTAAATAAGTTATTTTTGCCTAACAAATTTTGTAAATCAAAAATATAGGCTTTTTTAAATAATTTTTATAATTAATTTTTTCCTATATAATAATATAAAAAAAGAAAATAGTTCGACTTTTAACGAATTATTTTCATATAACATTAAATTCAAAAACATTTCTATCTAAAGGGTTGTAAATGGCTTTGATGAATAAGTTTATAATCATCATCATGGGTATAAAATTCTTCCATAAGCCAGTATACACCATTTGCTTTTTTACGAAGTTTTTGTGAAAGTTGTTCTTTTGTTATTGGCATTACTTGAAAAATGCTTATGTATTTATGTTCGGAAATATAACACTTTACAATTTTCGGTGTTTTTAAAATCTCTGGTAGTAATAAGACTGTTCCACAATACTTACCAACAAGCCCCATATCTATTGTATCAGAAACGGTTAAGTTATCTTTTTCATTAAAAGCATATTCTGCAGTAGCCCAAAGTAGTGAGTTTAAAGAAAGCCATTCCATAGTAGACTCACTAATTTCTACTTCTTTAGAAATAAACATTACATATTCATTACGACGATTAGCTTTTCTACCCCAACCAATATCACGTTCGGGCATTAAGTAATCACTCGCACCTATTGTACATAACTTCCAAAAAGGCATTTCCTCAGTTGGTTTAAAAACAAAAGTTGTAATGGGTTTCATATCGTTAGGTAAGACATTCTTTTTAAGTTGTAAACTGAAGATTGGTTCTTGCCCAAATACTTCTTTGTAATGATCATATAATTTTTGATGTTTTTTGTTTTTCATATTAAATCCCTATTTTAATTATTTTCATCTTTGGTAATCAAAAAGATAAAAATATTCGCAAGTAAAATAACACAACATAATATTAATATATAGATTACATAATCTCCATCGTTTGAGTGATAAAAATCACGTACAAAGATTGATTTTTTAATAATGCTATTCAATCTTAATATAAAGTAAATAAAAAATGTGCCACCTAAAATATTTGCTACTAAAAATAAGATATTTCTTTTACTCATAAGGTCTCCTCTTTCTTTTTTGTTAATTATAGCATTTATATCAAGCTATGTCAAATTTAATAAGTTGACTGATACTTTATTGACAAATTTCTTTTTCAATCGCTTGTAGAAGCAATTTTTGCCCTATTTTAATCAATATTTTGCTATATTGATATAAAAAAAGAAAAAGTTCGTATTTTTATACGAACTAAATTCATGCTATTAAAATGGCGTCCCAGACACGATTCGAACGTGCGACACACGGCTTAGAAGGCCGTTGCTCTATCCAACTGAGCTACTGGGACATAACAGACAATCTTTTTAATAGCATTAGTATTATACACTGTTTCAGATATTTTGTAAAGTAATTTAGCTTGTAAATGTGCATATTTTGTTACTAAGAGTCATAATATATCATGGTGATATTTATGGTAATAATAGATGCTGGCCATGGTGGTTGGGATCCCGGTGGTGGCAGCAATTCCTATTTTAAAGAAAAAGATATGACAAAAAAAATTAGTGATTATCAAAAACGTAGGTTTGATGAATTAGGAATTCCCTCAAAAAGAACTAGATTAGATGATGAAACCCTAACTCCTAATGATAGGCTTAACCGAATTGATCAACTTGGCGCAAGCACTGGTGATATTCTAATATCTAATCATGTCAATAATGCAGGATCAGGTGGCGGCGAAGTAATCTACTCAGTAAAAAGTAAAAATACCCTCCCTAATAGTATAGCAAACAATTTAAAAGCTGAAGGCTTACCAATCAGAAACGTTTATCAACGTATTGGGAAATCAGGTAATGACTTCTACTTTATTTTGCGAAATACTAAACCTACAACATCAATGATTATTGAATATGGCTTTGCCAATAATGATGATGATACAAAAAGGTTATTAAATGATTGGCCAAACTTAGCTGAGGCAGTTGTAAAAGCAATTGCAAACTATGAAAATGTTAATTATACTCCACCAAGTTATAACTATTACAAAGTTAAATCAGGCGATTCTTTGTATAATATTGCCAAGAAATATAATCTATCAGTAGCTGAACTAAAAAGTTACAATACTTTAAGTAATGATATGTTATATCCTAACCAAATTCTTCTTATACCAAAAAAATAAGGCAAACGCCTTATTTTAGTTTGTTTTTTAGGGCAATTTCAACATTTTTAGGAACAAATGAAGAAATATCACCATCAAATCTAGCGATTTCTTTAACACTACTTGAAGATAAAAAAGAATATTGATGTGAACTCATAATAAAGATTGTTTCAACATTGTGATCAATACATCTATTTAAAGTTGCCATTTGTAATTCATATTCAAAATCACTGACCATTCTTAGTCCTCTAACCATTGCCACAGCATTTATTGATTTTGCATATTCTACTGTTAATAAATCACTAGTAACTACTTCAATATTATCAATATCTTTAGTAGCTTCTTTTATCATATTCATTCTTTCTTCAACAGTAAACATTGTTTTTTTGTTGATATTATTAGCAACCAAGATATAAAGTTTATCAAATAAAGTTGAACCTCTTTTTATTATATCTAGGTGACCATTAGTAATTGGATCAAAAGTTCCAGGATATAGACCTATTCGCATGTTTCATCATCCTTTTCTAATATTAATATTTCACTACTTGCATATCTTTTACACATTTTAATTCGATATCCTTCATAATCTTGTTCAACAATATCTTCTTTAGGATATTCCGCAACAATATATCCACCTTCACTTATCATATCATTTTCAATTAAGTATTGGCATAATTCATCAATGACCTTCATTCTAAAGGGGGGATCTAAAAAAACAATATCAAATTTTTTGTTATTCAAACGCTCTAAAATCTTTTTGTAATCGCCAAGATATACGTGTAATTCTTGGCCTACACCTAAGTTCTCAGCATTCTTTTTGATGATTTTTATAGCATCAGGATTAGAATCTATTATATAAGCTTCCTTGGCACCTCTACTAATTGATTCTAGTGAAAGAGCACCACTACCACCAAATACATCTAAAATTACAAAATCGTTTATATAACCACCAAGACTACTAAATATTGCTTCTTTAGTTTGATCTAAAGTTGGTCTTGTTGCAAGACCTTCTAATGTAATTAATTTTCTGCTTCTATATTTTCCTGCAATTATTCTCATATTTTTTCCTCAAATTATGTATAAAAGATAAATTATCGTTAATACTATTTTTGTAAGGTTTAAACCACAGTGTTTAACTTGGTTAAAATCTTTTTCTTCTCCTCTATTAATCGTTTATATATTTGAATAAAAAGCAATATATTGAAGTATATTGCTTTTTATTTTTATCATTAATCTTCAATTATTTTTTCAATGTAATAGAAGTCGTCTCTTTCATCATGACAAATTAAATATCTAACACCAACTACTTCAAATTCAGGATAGTTGTTAGCTTTTTCATATGCAGTATTATGGTTTAAAATAATAATGTTACCTTCATTATTAGGACCACCTAATTCTGTAGGAAAGACATGACTTACTACCCAACCAACTTGGTTTTCTACTTCATAGTCATCTCTTTTAATTTTTCGTCCTGTAAAATCATGAGCATATTCAACATCACCAAATTCATGTAGCCATATTTTTAATGCTTCTGCTTTTGTCATAATACGTCCTCCGCACAATGTGTTTTATTATTTACATTAATATTATACCAAATATAATGATTTATGTCAATTTTTTGTATGATATTTTAAAATAATTTACATAAATCTTCAAGAGTTTCTCTTCTACTAATTACTTTTACATTACTACCAACCAGAATAACCGCCGGTTTTAGCATGTTGTTATAATTGGAAAACATTGAATAATTATAGGCACCTGTTGCGTACACTAGCATTATATCACCAGATTCAACATTAGGAATTAAAACATCTTTTCTTATGATATCACCCGATTCACAACATTTTCCCGCAACATCTACTAATATTTCTTTAGGTGCATTCATCTTATTAGCAATATCACATTCATAAGTTGCACCATATAGGGCAGGTCTTATATTATCAGTCATACCACCATCGATAAATACATAATTCTTCTTGCCAAAAGTTTGTTTAATATAAGAACAAGTATATAAGGTTATTCCCGCTCTTCCAACAATTGATCTACCTGGTTCAATCATAATGTGGTTAATTTCACTATTAGAATCAACTAGTTTTTCCTCAATATATTTTTTTAAAGATGATGACATTTCCTCAATTGAAAGATTTCTTTCATCTTTTTCATATTTAATACCAAAACCACCACCAAGATTTAAAGTTTGTAAATGTAATTTATATTCTTGGTTTATTTCATTTTGAAAGTCAATCATTTTCTCTACTTCTAGTTGGAAGGCAGCAGTTTCATGAATTTGCGATCCAATATGGGCATGAAAGCCACATAGATTTACATATTTACTGCTTTTAACTAGCTTTAACATTTCATCAATTCTTGGTTTATCATAAATGCTTTCACCAAACTTAGAAGTAAACAAGGCGGTTTGAATATATTTATGAGTATGTGCATCAATACCAGGATTAACTCTTATTAGACAAGTTACTGCTTTTTGTAATTTATTTGAGATAGTTATAACTTTTTCTAATTCATTCATATTATCAATAACTAAATAACCAATGCTATTTTTAATTGCAAATTCAATTTCTTCATTAGATTTATTATTGCCATGAAAAACAACTTTATTTAGTGACATACCACTTTTTTGAATTACATACAAATCACCTAAGCTCACCGCATCAATATGAAGTTGTAAAGCATCAATATATTTGACAAATTCAAGAGTTAGAAAAGCTTTTGAAGCATATACCAAATCAAAACGATATTTATCACTTTTCATATTTTCTTGATAGGTCGTTATTGCATTTTTAATAGTTGTTTCATCCATAACATATAATGGTGTTTTGTATTCTTTAGCTAAGTCAGTTATTTTATGACCATTCAAATATGCTTCGTTATCTTTAACGGTTAATCCTAATGGTTGCATTACAATCCCTTTCTATTTTTCACAATTTTTAATATATTCTTTCATTTCTTTAATAGCTTTTTGTTCAATTTTTTGAACACGTTGACGTGATATTCCTAGTTTTTCAGCTACTTCCGCAAAACTATGTAAAACACCATCTTCGGAATTATATCGATATTTGATAATTTCTTGTTCTCTAGGCGACAGTCTTTCCATTGCGTCATTTATTAGATGGCGTTTTTCATCTTCAAGAACAAACTCTTGAGGAGTACTATTACTATCTTTTATTTTTTCAATAGCTGATATTTCACGGTCATCATCGACAGTTTCATCAAGTGATGCTACATTAGATAAATCAAAAAGAAGTTTAAGTTCTGTAGGATTCATTCCCATTTTATTTGCTACTTCATTAAAAGTTACTTTTCTTTTCAAACTTGCTTCCATTTCTTCTTCAGTACTATAGAAATGGTTACGTAAATTAGCTACTTTAATTGGTTCATTTATGTCCGCATTAATTGATTGTAATCCTTTATCAATACTTTGTTTAATCCAATAAGTTGCGTAAGTTGCAAATTTAGTATTTTTTGATAAATCATATTTATCGACCGCTTTTGATAAGCCAATTCTACCAAGTTGAACAATATCATCATATGAAGCATTCATAAAGGGGCGATATTTTCTAGCAATACTATAAACAAGTTTTTGATTAGCATTTATCATTATAGTTTGAACATCTTCACGTAAGCTTTTATCTTTGGCATATAGTGAAAATATTTCTTGTTCTTCTTCGCGTGTTAATAGTCTACTGGTTCCCAAATCTTTATCATTTAATAGTTTTACGATAATATTTTCTTCCATTGCTTTTATTCTACTTTCTATATTATAGTGACCAATCAATCGGTTCTTTTCCCATATTGATTAGTAGTTGATTAGTTTTTGAAAAATGGTGACATCCAAAAAAGCCATTATAAGCCGAAAGAGGACTTGGATGTGCAGCCGTTAAAACAATATGTTGTTTATTGGTTATTAACTCTTTTTTTCTTTTTGCGTCATTTCCCCATAATAAAAAGATTATTGGGTCTTCTCTTTCATTTAGTTTTTCGATTACGGCGTTGGTAAATGTCTCCCAACCTTTATTTTTATGACTATTTGCATAGTGCTCCCTAACAGTTAAAACCGTGTTTAATAAAAGTACACCTTGTTTTGCCCATTTAGTTAGGTTGCCACTTTTAGGCATTGGAATACCTAAATCAGCATTTAGTTCTTTAAAAATATTTTGTAATGATGGGGGAAATGCTACCCCATCTTGAACAGAAAAACATAATCCATGAGCTTGACCGATTTCGTGATAAGGGTCTTGACCAATAATTACTACTTTTACATCGTTGTAATCGGTATACTTTAATGCATTAAAAATATCATACATTGATGGAAATATACGGTAGTTTTCATATTCTTCTTTTAAAAATTTACGTAAATTTAAATAATATTCTTTTTGAAATTCATCTTTTAAAATGTTATCCCAGTTATTTCCAAGTTGTATCATTGTTATCTCCCTTTATTTTATATTCCAAATATTATGATGGCAACTATACCAATAGTTAGTAATAATACTCCTAGTAGTGACTTCTTAGTAAATTTTTCTTTCAATAGTACCATTGATAGTAAGATTGATAACATACCAATGGAAGTAACAACCACCGGGTTGGCATATTCATTTCCTAATGCTTCATCTACACATAACCAGGCCCCACTAGTTGCTAGAGCAGAAAGAGTTAGGAAAACCCAGGTTTTAGGAGGTGTTTGCTTAATGTTTTGATAGTCTTTTCTAAAAAATACTAATAATACCATAATCACAAATATGACAATTGCTCTTACAAAAACTCCTAAATCACTTGGAACCGTCTTTAGTCCTGCTTTTACGAGTATAGATACTATCGAAGCAAATACTGCACTTAAGATGGCGTATACTAGCCATTTTTTATCAGTTGAACCATTAATCTTTTCTTTACCTGCCATAAAGATGGTTCCTACTAACATCAAAATTGTTGATAAAATTAGCATTGTTATAGTAATTGGATCTCCACCTTTAGTTGTAACATCAAAGAAGAAAATCAAGAATAATAGGTTAGTCAAAACAAAACTAGATTTATCAAATGGTGCTACTTTATTAAAAGTGCTTAGTTGTAATGCTTTGTGATAACATAGCCAAGATGCGCCTGTCGCAACACCTGAAAGGCCTAAATAAAGCAAACCTACTTGATCTATTTTGTCAATATCATCAATATTTCCAGTTATTGAACAAGCCACAACCGAAAATACGATGATAATCAAAGTTCGATAAGCTAGTAGAAAATTAGTATTAATGTATTTTACACCTGATTTTATAAGAATTGCTGCCATTGTTGTGAAAAATGCTCCTAATAAGGCAAATACCAACCAATCCATTTTTTAACACCGCCTTCATATAAAAATGCTCACCTTAGGTGGGCATATAATCTTTTTTAATGGTGCCGACAACAAGAATTGAACTTGTGACCTGCTAATTACGAGTTAGCTGCTCTACCTACTGAGCTATGACGGCAACAAAGATATTATACCAAATATATATTATTTTTTCAATTTATTAACAATTAGTAACAATATATGACTATAAAACTAGCCATATATTGTTATTATTTATCTAAAATTACTTTTACGAAACTTTAAACTAATGTCAAGCGCTTTGTAAGAATGCGTTAAACTACCTACGGAAATATAATCTACTCCTAAAAGGGCAACACTGCGAACCTTTTTTAGTTCCATATTTCCACTTGCTTCAAGTTTTTTCTTACCTTCATTTAGTTCAACACACTTTTTCATAACTTCATTACTCATATTATCTAGCATAATTACATCGGCCGATGTATTTAATGCTTCCATAAATTCATCTAAAGTTTCTACTTCTACTTCAATAATCATTCCCCTACCAACGGCTTTTCTAAGAATGCTGACAGCATCTTGAATTGAACCGCTTGCGGCAATATGATTATCTTTGATTAGAACACGATCAGATAAGTTGAAACGATGATTTTCACCGCCACCATCTCTTACAGCTTGTCTTTCAAAGACTCTTAATAAGGGAGCAGTTTTACGAGTATCTAAAATTTTACAATTTGTCCCCGCAAGTTCTTGAACAAATTTAGCGGTTGTTGCGGCAATACCACTCATCCGTTGTAAGAAGTTAAGCGCAACTCTTTCGCCTCTTAGTATGTCACGCATTGGGCCTTCAATTGTTGCAATAACATCACCACGGTTAACAAAAGTACCATTTGCTTTTAAAATTTCCATTTTTATACGGGGATTAATTTGTTTAAATACTTCTTTTGCAACATCGATTCCCGATACTACTCCCGTTGCTTTAACAATAAAGCTTCCGGTTAACATTTTATCTTTACTAACTAAATTAAGGGTAGTTATGTCGTTATCTACACCATCTTCAAATAGGGCTTCTTTTATCAATTCAATCGCTTTTTTATCCATTGTCTTTTTCCTTTATATAATTTACTAGATTATTTTTTTATAATTATCAAGAAAAAAGATAGGATTAATAAATCCTATCTTATGCATCTGCAGACTGTGTCAATACAAAAAGTAAAATCACTATTGCTAGAATTATTGCAACAAATAATAGTACCTTTAATGCAGATACAGGAGCTTTACCAGTAAATCTACCTGTAACACCATTTGCAATAAAACGATAAGTTTTATTCTTGTATATATAAATGCCAATCCATACTGGTATTAAAACATATTTGTATTTGATATCAGTATAGTTTGTAGTAACGTTTAAATATGCTACAACATCGTAGTGATAATCACTTAGAATTGCGCGTTTCATAGATTCATCCATGTTACCTTTTGCAATGTTCCAACCATCATTAAGTCTAACTGAGTAATGTTCAGAACTAAAACCTGCCATAAATTCCTTTTCATATACAAATGAATTATTTGTATCAAATGGTGCAATAGCATTCATTTCTTGTTGAGAAATTTTGGTTCCGGCATTTACAATAAAGTCATCGAAGAATAAACTTTTATTACCTGAAATACAAAAGTATCTAATTTCTGTAACAGTACGTCGATTTTTACCGCTACCAACAGTTCTTGTATAATATTTACCAAGTTTTCCGTCATAAGAACTACTAGCATTACTATCAAATGTCCATATTGGTAAATAAACGCCATTAAGTTTAATATTAGGAATTTGTTTTTTTACCTTACGAGGAACAAATATTTTTTTACGAAGCCACTTACGATAAGCATCTTTAACATTTTGACTAGGAATTTGAAAAGGAATAATACGATGTGGTTTAATTCCTGTAACTTGATTAGTCATAATTGTGTGATTTGAACCACAGAATGGGCAAGTTACAGACATTTCGCCTGCATTAAGTACATTATCAGCACCACAGTTATCACAGTGAATTATCTTTGTTTCCGCCGTCCAATTGTTATCTTCATTTTGTCCTTCAACAAAATCGTTTTCGATATCGCTTGTTTCTTTGTTTATATTTTCCTCATAGCCACAATATTCACAATGAAGTCCGCCGGTTGCGGGATCATAGGAAATTGGGGCCCCGCAACCAGGACATTTAAAATCGTCTGCGGTTTTTAAATTACTATTATTCATATAAAATCCTATTACTATTTAATATTGATAATTATATTTGTTTACCACAGTTAGGGCAGAATTTTGCACCTGCACTTACTTGGGCTCCACAGTTTTGACAGAATTTTGTTTGAGCAGCAGGTTTACCACAATTAGGGCAGAATTTTGCACCTGCATTCATTGGTTGTCCACAACTTGCACAAGTTGTCATTGGAGAACCAGCTTGTTGTTGAGGTTGTTGATAAGCTGATTGATTCATTGCTTGACTCATTGCCATGCCAGCACCAAAGCCAACACCCATACCAGCGATTCCAGCTCCACCATTAGGGTTGTTTGCGGCATCTCTAATAGCTTGGGCAGTTTGATATTGAGTAAATTCGTTTAATTTACCACTCATAGCACCAAGAGATGATCTTTGGTCGATAGCTTTTTCTACTTCTTCTGGTAAAGAAACGTTTTCTACAAATAAGCTAACAATTTCAACACCTAAAGCATTAAAGTCTTTTTGTGCTTCTTTTTTAACGATATCGCTTAATTCACGATATTTTGATGGAATGTCAAGAGCAGGAATCTTTGATTCACCTAATGCATCAGAGAAACTTGTAACAATCATACTCTTGAAATATTCTTTTAAGCTTTCAGTACCATAGTCACGATTTGTACCAAATACTTCACGCATAAATTGAGCAGCATCTTTAACTCTGAAACTATATGTACCTCTTGCGCCTAAACGTACGATACCAAAGTCAGCATCTCTTAAGCTAACTTTACTAGAAGTTCCCCATTTTAAGTTAATGAATTGTTTAACATTTACATAGTAAACTTCAGCTTTAAATGGTGAGTCAAATCCATACTTCCAACTTAATAATTTTGTAAGAATTGGCATATTGTTAGTTGTTAGTTTGTGTAAACCTTCACCATAAACATCGGCAACTTGACCGCTTGCTACTAAAATAGCAACTTGAGATGGACGTACTACTAATTGACATCCATTCATGATTTCATCACGATCAGTCATCGGATAACGATATACTATCTGATCGGTTGAATCATCCTTCCATTCTATTACCTTTAATAATTGTCTAAAAAGTCCCATAATTTTCCTCCATTATAATATATTATTTTTTTTGTTTTTTATTTGAATTTTAAAGTAGCATCAACTGCTTTTTTCCAACCTTTGATTAATTTGTCTCGCATTTCATCATCAATGCGGCTCATAAATATTTGTTCAACTTGATGTAATTTTTTTATTTCATCTTTTGACTTAAATACTCCTGTTGCGAGTCCCGCAAAATATGTTGCACCTAAAGCTGTTGTTTCAAAACAAGTAGGTCTAATTAATTTAGCATTTAATAAATCGGCTTGGAATTGCATCATATAATCGTTTACACTGGCTCCACCATCAACACCTAAATATTGAATTTCATTTTGTGATTCTTTTTTCATGGCATCCATCACATCACGAGCTTGATAAGCGATTGATTCAATGGTTGCGGCAACAATATTATCTTTAGTAGTTGCTCTAGTGATTCCAAAAATTGCACCTCTTGCATCGTTATCCCAATAAGGGGTTCCAAGACCAACAAAAGCCGGAACTATATAAACGCCATTACTTGGATTGTTACTTTTTACTGATTTTTCACAATCAGAAGATTTTTCGAAAAATTCTAGTTGATCACGCAACCACTGAATTGCTGACCCTGCAACAAAAACCGAACCTTCTAATGCATATTCTATTTTACCATTTAAGCCCCAAGCGATAGTTGTAAGTAATCCATAATTGGAAGTTATTGGTTTTTCACCAGTATTCATTAAGATAAAACAACCAGTCCCATAAGTACTTTTACAATCTCCTGGTTCAAAACAACATTGTCCAAATAATGATGCTTGTTGGTCCCCTACGATTGAAGCAATCGGTATTTGGCTAAATCTTTTATCGATACTAGTTAAACCAGTTGCATAACCAAATATATGGCTACTTGGTAATACTTCAGGTAAAATGTTTTTAGGAATACCAAAATATCCTAATAATTCATCATCCCATTTTAACTCATTAATATTATAGATCAAAGTTCTAGAAGCATTACTATAATCGGTAGCATGAACCTTGCCATTTGTAAGCTTCCATAATAAATAGGTATCTATGGTTCCAAACAACAATTTTCCTTCTTCAGCTTTTTCTTTAACATTATCAACGTTATCAAATATCCATTTAATCTTACTAGCAGAAAAATACGGATTAATAATCAAACCCGTTTTTTTCCTAAAGATATCGCTAAGTCCACGATTAATTAAATCTTCACAAATAGATTGGGATTGTCGTGATTGCCATACTATCGCATTATAGACTGGCTTCCCAGTAGTTTTGTCCCATATCACTGTTGTTTCTCGTTGATTAGTAATTCCAATAGCTTTGAGTTTATTTAAATCTAGGTTGCTTGTATAAATAACGTTTTTAATTGTTTGATAAGTTAATTCCCATATTTCTTCGGGATTGTGTTCAACCCAACCATTATGGGGACATATTTGAGAAAACTCAATTTGATTTTCCGCAATAACATTAGCTTTATTATCAAATATTATTGCCCTTGTACTTGTCGTACCTTGATCAATTGTTAGAATATATTCTTTTCCCATACACCAAACCATTAGTCCTATATTTTCAGTTTATTATATCACATTTTTTTTAGAATTACAAGAAAAAAAGTATACTATTCTTTTATTTTTCGTCTTTTATGACTTTTTCCGCAATATCAAGTCTTACTAAATCGTTAAATTCGACTTTACTATCTAACTCTTTTGCTTCAATCATAATATCTTGTAAACGATTAAAGCCTTCTTTTGAAAACATCGGGGTCTTACACCATGCATTTATTGAGCGATACCTATTAACTACTTCAATTAAGACATCTAGGTTTATATCAGTAAAGAATGGTTGTACAGTTTCCGCAATTTCTTTATCGGTAGCATTTTCAACAAACTTTTGCCCTTTATATAAAGCTCTTGTGAATTTTTCAAGAACCTCTTTATTGTTGTTATAATAATCCAAAGTAGTTGAGTATGCTGTATAAGTAATTTCTCCTGCATATTCAGCTGTTGCGGCTAAAAGATAGGCTTTCTTTTGATTGATTAAAGTTGTAGCTGTTGGTTCAAATAAACTTACGAAATCGCCTTCTCCTTCTAAGAATGATCCCGTTAATGCCGCAAAAGCAACATCAGTACGAACATTTACATCTTTGGTATCATCATCTTGTCCAACGTTTAATCCTGCTTGTTTTAAGACATACTCAAGAGTCATTTCTGGTACGCCACCTTTTCTACCACCTAAGATGCTTTTACCTTTTAAGTCTGCTAAAGTAAAGTTTTCAATAGGAATTCTTCCAAAAATAAAACTTCCATCGGTTCTCGTTAATTGAGCAAAATTAATCAGATAATTACTTTTATTATTTTTATATAAATAAATGGTAGGTTCGGGACCTTGCAAACCAATTTGCGCATCATTTGATAATAATGCGGCGGTAACTTTATCCGCTCCATTAGCATTAATTAAATCAATTTCAAGACCTTCTTCTTTAAAATAACCTTTGGTTATTGCGGCATATTGAGGAGCGTAGAATATCGAACGAGCTACCTCAACAAGTTTTATCTTCTTATATTTGGTTTTTCGACAACTAGTAGTTGTAAAACCTACCAATAAAATTGCTAACGCACAAAATATTTTTTTCAAATTAATTCCTCTTTCTTTTTATATTTTTTTCAATTATATTGACTACTTCATACATCACAAATGAAATTATAGCTAAGACAATGACACCCATCATAACTAAATCCATGTTAAACACTTGTGAACCATACATTATTAAATAGCCAATTCCATACCTTGAAACAATGAATTCACCAACAATAACGCCTACCCAACTCATACCAATATTTATTTTAATTAAACTTATTATATTGGCTAGATTAGCAGGAATAACTAATTTAAATAATATTTGTAATTTAGTTGCATTAAAACTTTGTAGCATTTTTATTTTTTCTTCTTCTACTTGAATAAAATAATTGTATGCTGAAATAATTGTTAACACTAATGATATTGAAACCGCCACCGCAGTGATTCCCTTTATACCGGTTCCCATCCAAATTATAATGATTGGCGCAAGAGCTGTTTTAGGCAAAGCATTTAATACTACTAAAAATGGTTCCATTATTTTAGCTATTATTTTATTCCACCAAAGAATAATTGCGATAAGTAAACCAGCTAGGGTTCCAATAACTAATCCCAACATTGTTTCAAGTAATGATATGCCAATATGTTTATATATTGTTTTCGTAACAATATAAGTTTCTAACAATTTCACAATTCTACTAGGTTTACTAAATAAGAAGGCATCAATTATTTCAAGTGAAGATAGTAATTCCCATAACCCTACAAATAAAACTAAAATAACTATTTGGGCAATTAATACTTTGATTGCTTCTTTTCTTCGTCGTTTTAGAAATGGATTATTCATTTAAAAGCCCCCATATTTCATCAAAATACTTTCTAAATTCACTAGATAGCCTTTTATTAAATGGCGTATTATCAGGTGAATCGGTTTTAATGTCAATTATTTTTTTCAACTTTGCTGGTCGATGTGATAAAACTATTACTCGATCTGCCATAGCAATTGCTTCTGAAATGTCATGAGTAACTAGTATTGCCGAAACATTAGAATCTTTTATCATTTTAAAAATATCTTCACTGACATTTATTCTAGTTTGATAATCTAATGCTGAAAATGGTTCATCTAGTAACAACACTTGAGGATTAGTAGCTAGTGTTCTAATTAAAGCTATGCGTTGTCTCATCCCACCTGATAGTTCTTGAGGGTAACTATTTATAAAATCTATTAATCCATATTTAGTTAATAACTCTTTTGTCTTATCGATATTTTCCTGATTTTTTTCTTTTTTTATTTCCAATCCTAGCATTATATTTTTCCAAACTGTCCGCCAATTAAATAAATGATCGCGTTGAAACATGTAGCCTATTTCACCATCAACATAGATTTCCCCCTCAGTTGGTTCAATCAATTTAGATATTATGTTTAGTAGTGTTGATTTACCCGAACCACTCGGTCCAACAATTGCAATTATTTCTCCTTCATTTAAATTAAAGGTTATATCTTCTAATACATCAAGTGCTCCTATTTCAGTATAAAATGTCTTACTTACATTCTTCATTTCTAATTTTTTCACATTTTCACCTCTTCAATGGTACACTTTATTTTATTCATCATTTCTACTTTAGTGTAGGCAAATAAACTTTTTCATTTGTATCAAAACAAAGGCTATTATTTTGGCAAACAAAAAGTGGTACCTTTTTAGATACCACTATCGTTTAATATTTAATATTTAATTTTTAAAACTTGAGGATTCTTTTTCTTTTCTTTTATTTTCTCAAATTCTTTATGTTTCATTCTTTCTTGTTTTAATTCAATATTTTTAATTAAAAGTTCTACTCCTAACATCAAAGTTATTGAAACAATAACCATACTGAAGGCAAGCCAAGTTGCGGTAGCATTAGAAGCTCTTTCAATTTTATATTCTTTTCCATCAACTAAAATTGTTTCACCATCCAACAATATATAACCTTGTTCCGTTATATTTACATTAACTGGATTTACTTCACCAGTAGCTTTATCAACGATTCTAACTGTATCCCATTTTAGGCTTTCATATTCAAAATCAAATTTGATTTTAGTTTTAGGAATTCCAATTGTTTTACCTTTCATTGATGTTAGAATACATGCGATTGAAACAACCCACATAAGAATACACAAAACCACTTTTTTCTTGTTAAAAGGTAAACATGCTCTACACATAACGACTAGTAAAGTAAGTGTAGCAGTCATTGCAACTACTGTCTTTACTTCTGGAACTTCAAAGCCATATTCTCTTGAGAACCAATAAGTAAATACGATTGCACCAACGATACCAGCTGCACCAGGAATAGCACTCTTTAAAGCATTTCGCATAAAGTTACCTTTAACTGGCGTATTATTTGCTTGTAATGCCAAGAACATTGATGGTATACCGATTGCAAACATTTCTAATATTAGTAATTGATTAGATCCACTAAAAGGGAATGTAGCATTTCTTAAAAATCTTTGATAAAGAGGAATATCTGCATCTTTTTGGCCTAACAAATAGAAGAATCCACTGGCAGTTAAGATTGCAAGGAAAGTCATAAATAGGGTTTTTACTAAATATAACATTGCGGTTTGTTGAACGTTGTTAATTACTCTTCTTCCTTCCGCAACTACTTTTGGCATTGAGGCAAAATTAGAATCAACTAATACTAATTGAGCAACCCCTTTTACTGAGTCATTGCCTGATGCCATTGCGATACTACAATCTGCTTCTTTTAATGCAGGTATATCATTAACACCATCACCAGTCATCGCTACTGTTTTTCCTTGTTTCTTAAGGGCTTGTACTAGTAATTTCTTTTGTTCTGGTTTAACTCTTCCAAAGACTGTAAATTTACTAGCTGCTTCAATTACTTCATCTTCACTCATACCATCTAGACTAACACATTTGCTGGCATTTTCAATTCCAACTCTACGTGCTACTTCTGATACTGTTACTGGGTTATCACCAGATATTACTTTTACTTCTACGCCACTTTCTTTAAAATACTCAATTGTATCTTTGGCTTCTTCACGAATTTGGTCTTCAATAAGTATCAGGGCAATTAACTTAGGTACACGTTGTACCTTACCATCTTTTACAGCTAAATTTGAATGTGCTAAACAAAGCACACGCAATCCTTTATTGGCATAATCAGAAATTTTATCAGCATATTTTTCAAATCCACTCTTTAAAACAAATTCAGGTGCACCAATAATGTATGTATTTGTTTCACCAAAAGAAACTGCACTATATTTACGATCAGATGAGAAAGGAACAACCATTGTAGGTGTTAAAACTGATTTTATCCCATAGTAATTAGCAAGGGCTTGTGCCGTTGCATTAGTTTCTTGTAATGCCGCATTCATTGAACTTATGACATCTTCAATATTAGTTTTGTCAGGTTCATTAATGATTTCGTGTTTAATAACTGTCATTTTACCATTTGTGATAGTACCTGTTTTATCTAAACATAATACATTAACTCTGGCTAGCATTTCAATACAATAATTATCTTGAACTAAGGTATTGTGTTTTGACAATCTAAATACCCCAACCGATAAAGCAACTGATGTTAATAAATATAATCCCGCAGGTATCATACCAATGATTGCGGCAGTAATTGGTTTAATCGCCACAATATAATTAGCTTTAAGCGGAATAATCAAATCAGGATTAGATAAATCACCACCATACAACAAATCCCTAAAGCCTTTCCAGTTCCATGACCACGCATACATTGCAACCGATGTTATGACAATAATAAAGCCCATAACAACTAGTAATTTTCTTAGACCTGAAAGTATTTGTGAGTTGGGCTCAGTATATTTCTTAGCTTGTGATGTTAATTTATTAATTTCATTCATTTTTGCAACATGGATTACTTTTGCATATGATGTACCAGAAACCATAAAACTTCCTGAATAAATTACATCATTAACTTTTTTCTTAATTGGTACTGATTCACCAGTAAGTTGTGATTCATTAACTTCAACTTCACCTTCTAGTAGTACCATGTCCGCAACAATTTGAATACCAGGAGTTAAATAAACGATATCGTCTAAAACTACATCGGTTTCTTTCATTACAACTTTTTCACCATTTCGAACTAATGTTACCTTAGGATTAGTCAATAGTTTTAATTTATTAATTGCAATTTTTGACTTAGTTTCTTGAATTATCCCAATAACAAGGTTAATACTAACAATTATTACGAATGAGAAGGTTGCTAAACCAAATTCAAAGGTTTTATCACTACCTAAATTTAATAATTGTTTTACACTATCATTTACTCCTGCTTGTTTATTCCAGGCATTTGCTACTAACAATAATATTAAAACAATAATATACAAAATATTAAAAAAAGTAAAAGTGTTTTTAGTTATTACTTTAAAAACTAATTTGAAATTTTTAGTAAATTTACTTTCTACCCTTCCTTCAATATTTACTTGTAAATTTTCAATTCTTTCATTAACTTCTTCATCAGTAAGTCCATCTTTATAATTTTTACTACTTACATATTTGGGAGTTTTACGATCTTCACTATACGTACCATAAACTGTTTTTTTCTTTTTCTTTTTCTTTTCCGTTTTCTTTGAAGAGGCATTACCTTCACTTAGCTTTTTGCTCATTTCATTGCTCCTTTCAAAAATATTTATACGATGTTCTTTTTCTATTATATCATTTTTAAATATTTATTAAAAGTGAATAACATAAATTTTTTTATCTTATTTTTGGTTTTTTTTCTTCGAAAATGATAAAATCTATTTGAGGTGAAATTATGAAACAACCAATAATCGGCATAAGCCCACGCTATGCTTTTTACAAAGAAACTAATCGACATTTTTTGCAAGTTAATACTGATTATATTGACCAAATCGTAAACAGAAATGCGATTCCCCTAATTCTTGTCCCAGGACCAAATTTATTAAATTCTTTAAAAATGTGCGACGGAATTCTCGAAATAGGTGGCGATGATATTGATCCTAAATACTATGGTGAAACAAATGATTTAGGTTTGTCAAAAGGTATTGATGAAGAAACTGATTTAATTGATAAAGAAATTATTGAATATGCAATAATTAATAAACTACCAGTTTTAGGAATATGTAGAGGCATCCAATGTATTGCGGCATTCCTAGGTGGAAAATTAACTCAAGACATTGAAACGGATAAATTAGAACATCCAGCCGTTGATAAAAAACATTACGTTGAACGAATTGCTACGGGAAATCTTTCTAAATTATTACCCGAAAAATTCCTAGTAAACACCTTTCATCATCAAGCTGTTAAAACAGTTCCTGAGGAATTTATTGCTACTTATAAAAACGCTGATGTAATTGAAGCAATCGAACATAAGACATTACCAATTGTAGCAGTTCAATGGCATCCTGAAAGATATTATACCAAAGAATCAGAAATAATCTTTGACTACTTTTTGGAGAAAGTAAATGAATATCGAGAAAATAATAACTAGTAAAAACGTCTATGATGGTCGTATTGTAAAGCTAGATATTAATGAAGTTGAGCTACCAAATGGCCAGATTGCAAAACGCGAAGTTGTCTCGCACAAACCTGGTGTTTCAATTGTTGCGATAGATGATAAAAACAATTTCATATTTGTAAAGCAATTCCGTAGTGGTATTGGTGATGAACTTATCGAAATACCTGCTGGTTTAGTTGAAAATGGTGAAAATCCTAAAAGTGCTGCACGACGTGAACTCCAAGAAGAAATTGGATATGATTGTAGTAATTTAGAATTACTTTGTAGTTTTTATCCATCTCCTGGCTTTTGTAATGAAGTTACTTATATATATTTAGCAACAAATTTAATTAAAAGTTCTTTACCTAAAGATGAAGATGAATTTATTGAGTTAATTAGAATTCCTATGGCAGAAATTAAAAGCTTATATAATAAGGAATACACTGTTGATGGAAAAACCATCTTAGGCATTACCCTTGCCTTAAATAGACTATCTAAATAGCAACGAAAAAGAGTGATTCAAAAATCACTCTTTTTGCTTACTAATTTGTTTTTTTGTATTCTGCAACAATTTTATCAACTAATTGATTAGGTACATCATCGTATCTGATAAACTTACGTGTAAATTTACCACTACCTTGAGTCATTGCCTTTAAGTCAATTGAATAATTGATAATTTCAGCTTCTGGTATTTGAGCAGTAATTGCAGTTTTACCATTACCTACTGGTTCCATACCAATTACAGAACCTCTTCTTTGTGGAATATCACCCATAATGTCACCAACATATTCATCTTTTACAGTTATTACAACTTCCATAATAGGTTCAAGAATTGTTGGTTTAATTGTCTTACAAGCTTCTTTAAAGGCAAGTGCTGCCGCAATCTTAAATGAAATTTCATTTGAATCAACTGGGTGGTATGATCCATCATATAAAACAGCTTTTACACCAATAACTGGGAATCCCGCAATAGGACCATGTTCTAAAGTATCGATTAAACCCTTTTCAACCGCTGGGAAGAAGTTTTTAGGAACCGCTCCACCAACTACTTCTGAAGCAAATTCAAAGTCTTTGTCTGCTAATGGTTCAAAACGAATCCATACAACACCAAATTGACCTGCTCCACCAGATTGTTTTTTATGACGACCTTGGGCAGAACCGATTTTACGGATAGTTTCACGATAAACGATTTTTTGGTCAGCAGTATCTACATCTACTTTAAACATATTTTTCATCTTTTCTAAGATATAACCAATATGAGTCATACCTTGACCACCAACTAATAATTGAGCAGTTTCAGGGTTACGTTTTACTTCAAATGTCGGATCTTCTAAGTTTAATTTTTGTAATGCAGAAGAAATCTTATCTTCATCTTGTTTTGTTTTAGCATGAATTGCTACATAGATTACTGGTGTAGGCATTTCGACTGGTGGATACATTATAACATCTTTCTTATCACAAAGAGTATAACCTGTTTGAATATCGCCAGATTTAGTTAAAACACCAATGTCACCGGCATGTAAAACATCAATATTTATTTGAGTTTTACCCATAATGCAAGAAATTACACCAATTTTTGCTACTTGATCAGTATTTGGAATATAAACTTCAGTAAGACCTTTAGTTGTTCCTGAACATACTTTTATGAAATTAATAGTACCTAGGAAAGGGTCCACTAATGTTTTAAATACGTATGCTGAGAAAGGTTCAGTATCTAAAGATTTTCTTTCTAGTTTTTCATTATTTTTTGGATTAACTCCACGATTAGGTCTTAAATCTTGAGGTGATGGTAAGTAGTTGCAAATCTTTTCTAACAAGCCTTTTACACCCATATCTTTAGTTGCACAGCCAACAAGGATTGGGAAAATATCACAATTTAATAATGCACTTCTTAATCCCTTAGTGATTTCTTCTTCAGTAAGAGTTTCACCACCAAAATATTTTTCTAATAATACTTCATCTTCTTGCGCAACAATTTCAGTGAATTCCGCATATAATTCTTCTACTTTTGCTTCAAATTCAGCTGGAATTGGCGATTCTTTTTCATCTTGACCAATGTATGCTTTCTTTGATAAGATGTCGATATAACCTTGGTAGTCAGTTCCTGAACCAATTGGAATTACAAATGGAACAGCTTTTGAACCAAAACCATTTCTAATATTTTCAATAATTTTATCTAATTTTACGTTTTCTTTATCAGCTTTGTTAACGAAAATAATTGTTGGGGTATGTCTTAATCTTAATTCATCCCAAACTCTTTCACTACCTACTTCAATTCCCTTTTGTGCATCAATAAGGACAACAGCCCCTTTAACTACTGCTAAATCTTGAGCAATTTCTCCTGAAAATTCTTCTGATCCTGGAGTATCAAGGAAGTTGATTTTAAAATTATTCCATTCAACTGGGATTACTGATGTTGAAAGTGATGTTAAACGATTTTGCTCCTCAACAGAATAATCTGATACAGTATTTTTGCGTTCTACTTCACCCTTTTTGTTTATTGCCTTACTTAGGTATAACATTGACTCGCTTAAACTTGTTTTCCCACTTCCTAAGTGACCAAGTAAAGCGACATTTCTAATTTGATTAGTTAAATATTCTTTCATAGTACTCCTCCTCTTGCTATTCAACTATAAAAACGCTTACATTTATATTATATAATATCTTAACGATAATTTCAAATAAATGAATAATTTTTTTGAAAACGTATTCATTTATTGACATGCTTTTTCATTTATTTATCACATTACTAATTTATCCCCTATTTTCGTAAAAAAGACCTCAATATTTTCTCCCTTTTGGTAAGCCTTTACATTGAAGATATAGGCTTTTTTTGATATAATAAATAGAATGAGGTGATTTCGATGAAAAAACTAACAATAATAAAACCTTTAATATTAATAATATTACTTTTAGTTTGTTGTTTTTTTACAAGTTGTAAAAAAAAGGAATTAACAATAGAAAATCCGATAGCTATTGTATACAAAGATAGTATTCCTTATATAATAAACGATAAACAAGAAACTTTAAGTTTAGAAGCTTATGACTCAATCGTTCCTTATTTTGATGATTACTTAATAGTTAAGAAAAATGGACTATTTGGCTATATCACCAATACCGGAAAAGTTTTAATTGAACCCCAATTCGATGAAGCTTACCCATTTTCAATGAATATGGCAGTTGTAAAAAAACAAAATAAAACTTACATTATTAATTACAGTAATGAAATTCTATATGAATTTTCTGATGGCATTACATCAATTGGATACTTTTCTGATAACCTACTAGTTATTGGTAATGATAAAGAGCAAGGTTATCTAAAATACGATGAAGAAACTAATTCTTTTTCTTATTTATTTGATCAAGACGAATCATCTCAAGGTTTAAATTATGAATACTGTGGACAATTTCATAATGGATATGCGGTAATAGGCTTTAGAAACTCAAATGGTGAATTCCGTTATAGTCATATTGATAGTAATGGGAACCGTTTATATAACTTAGACTGGGAATATGCTAATGATTTCTATGATGGTTATGCGGTTGTTGGTGAAACCGGAAGTTATGTGGCTGAAGAATTCAATACTATTGATGGTAAACTTACTGGTAGAACTAAAACTATTAACTGTACTATATATCACTATATCTCAACTACTGGTGAATATTTAACTACTACTTCTATTAATGAAAGTTCAGGTAATCCCACAACTAGCGTTGCTACTTTTGTTCAAGCAAATTCATTTAAAAATAATGTTGCAGTGGTTGCTAAGATGTATTATCTTAGAAACTCTACTAATTACTTTAATAATTATCATATAGTATCTACTAATGGTAATGAAGTTTGCCGAATCGCCTCAGGGCTTATCAACAACTTCGGTAGTGGTACAAGTAGATTCTATGAAGATATTTTCATTTTTGGTGATTATTACATTCTTTCTTATAAAGCTTTAGAATATCGTAACTACTATATATCAGTAAATAATGAAGCAATTGATACTTACCGTAATATCTTAGTTAATATTTCTGAAAATGATCCATGGATTGAAACATTCCAAAATGATTTTATGACTGATAAATATGAAAAGACTTATATTGTAGACCATATGAAATCATTCTATGGCCAATCTTTGTTCAAGCAAACTAAATATATAAATGATTATTACATTGCAAAAGTTCAATCTTCTGTTGGTTATAAAGATACTTGTGGCCTCGTAATGTTAACTCTTAAAAATAATGTACCATCAATATCTTTTTATTTACCACCATTTTACGACGATATAATTTTCTAGGAGCATGTTATGATAGAAATTAAAAATTTAAACAAATATTACAATTCAGGAAGTCAAAAATTTCACGCCTTAAAAGATATCAATCTCACCTTTCCTGAAAAAGGGTTCTACTTCATAACTGGTAAGAGTGGTTCTGGAAAATCAACTTTATTAAATATAATTGGTGGTATTGACTCTTATGACTCAGGTGATTTAATAATTAATAATTTAAATACTAATAACTTTAAACGTAGTGATTTCAATGCTTATCGCAACTCTTACATTGGTTTTATCTTTCAAGAATTTAATGTAATTAAAAATCTAAGTGTTTTTGATAATATTGCCTTAAGTTTGCGATTAAAGAACATCAACGTTCACAAAAATGAAAATGAAATATTAGAAGTTATTGAAAAAGTTGGCTTAAAAGGCAAAGAACATCGTAAAATGAATCAACTTTCAGGTGGTGAACGCCAAAGAGTTGCTATTGCCAGAGCTATCATCAAAAATCCCGAAGTTATCATCGCTGATGAACCTACTGGTAACCTTGATAAAAAGAATCGTGACATTATAATGGGGATATTAAAAGAAATATCAGTTAATAAACTTGTTATAATGGTTACTCATGATACAACACTTGCCGATAAATATGGCGACTTTGAAATTACTTTAAAAGATGGACAAATAATTTCTGAACGAAAAATTAATGAAGATGTAACTGAAGAAACAAATAACAATACTTTAGTCGATACTAATTTTATTAAACCTATTCAACCAAAACTAACTACTTCAATGTTCTTATCTTTTAAGAATATTAAACTACATCTGTTCCGCTTTTTAATGATTGCCCTCTTCTTTACAATATCTTTAATATTTGCGGAAAGCTCAATTAATTTGTATTTTTCTAATGCAGCCGACCAATATACTGCATTCCAATCAAAATATCATAATGATTTTATTAAAATAAGTCATAAAGAAACCCTTTATAATCAAACAATAAGCACCGGTTTCTTCGATATTGACGCAAGAACAAACAAAAAGCTAATCGAAGCTTATGGTGAAGATACCTACACAATCCTAAATAGCATACCACTTGGTGTTGATATTCGCGAAACCGATTATGAAAATAATCCAATTGATTTAACCGGTGAAAAAGATAAATTATTCTACTTATCAGAATTCACTAATATTATAACTTTAAAAGATTTAAAAACTATTGACAAAGTATCAACTAAAGAACCACTTACTTTCAATCTTAGAAATTTAAAAGATGATGATGGTAACGACATTGAAACAAATCTAACATGTTATATTACTGACATAATGGCTGATTCACTAATTGCTCATAATTATTTCTATGAAGATTTCTATGGTAATTATGAAGATTATTTTGCAGGAAAATACTTTAAGTTCCCCGGCATGAATGAGGAAATCTATATTAAAGGAATAATATTTACCGATTATAATAAATTTGCCAAAAAAGAATCTGTCTCTGATGAAGAATATGAATACTTTTATTTATATGATGCTAATTATCAAGCAAGTTATTACGATAACAAAGCTTTCTATGGTGCTTTATTTATGCTAATTTCGGATTTTGTTAGTGACTACGATGAAAACCAATTTGTTTCCACTTCTAATCTTAAATACACATATGATGACTTTATCTTTAAAGCTTTTGATGAAACTGACTTAATAAATAATGTAAAAGTATCAATGTTTACCGATTCAATGAAGCCCTACATAATTGCTGGTGATAGAGAGGGTCCTAAAAAACCTAAAGAAGGCGAACTAGAACCAATAATGGTATCTAAGAAATTTTATGATTTATACATAAAAGCTGATCTAAAAGATACTTTCCCTCCTAAATCTAGTGCCACTAACCCTGATCCCGATAACCCTGATAACCTTGAATATGGAGATAACGAGCTAATTAATCCTACAACTGGTGCCACAGCCGTATTTTCTTTTTATGGCTATAAGCGCATCACTACTTCTTTCAATGTTAAAATAGTAGGTGTCATCGACAATGATGATGAAGCAGCAATCTATTTTTGCAATAAGAATGAAGACCAAATGTATTACAACTATTTAAAAACTTCCTATTCTGATTATGCTAACGGTTCAATGGGTGGTTATTTAATTCTAAAAGTTAGCGATGATTTAAATAAAAATGCTACATTATATAGCGACTTAACTTCACACGATTTAGTAATTGACAATATTTCTTATGTTAAATTACAAGTTGTTAATGATTTTATTGATAGCAATTTAATTTTATTCTTAGGCATATTCTTTGCTTTATGTTTATTTAGTATTTTAATGATTTTCAACTATGTTGTTATTACGATAAAGAACAGCCGAAAAGATATTGGCATTTACATGTCACTTGGTATGAATGGTTTTAAAATATCTTTCATCTACTTATTCCAGGTTCTTCTCGTTAGTGCTAGTGCATTCATACTTGCGTCAATAGGTGCTAATATTTTCTTAAAGGTATTAGACCATAACCTAAGTGCTACTGCTGCAAATTTAATTATGAAATCATATAATATTTCAATAAAACCAATTGATTTCACAATTTTCAAACTAACAAAGATGGGTTATTTGATCTCACTTGCTATTGCTTTTCTAGCCCCATTAATTACAATTGCAATTCCATTAATTAGCCTAAGTCGTAAAAAACCAATCGACGTAATTAAAATTTCATAGGAGGGTGTATGATTAGATTAGAAAACATAAACAAGTTCTATACTTCAGGTAATGAAAGAATTCATGTAATCCGTAATTTAAATTATACATTCCCTGATACTGGTTTAGTATTTATTCTTGGACCAAGTGGTTCTGGTAAATCTACACTATTAAATTTACTTGGTGGACTAGACAAACCCGATAGTGGTGAAATTTACATTGAAGACCGAGCATTCTCTTCTTTTTCAAGTAGTGAAAGAAATAATTATCTAAATAGTTATTTAGGCTTCGTATTTCAGGAATACAATATTTTAAAAGATTTAACTTTAGTAGAAAACATTAAACTTTCTTTATCAATTCAAGGTTGCAAACGTAAAGTTGCAAAACAAAAAGTAAAAGACATAATTGATGCTGTAGAACTTACTGGACTTGAAAAAAGAAAAGTAAGCCAACTATCTGGTGGCCAAAAGCAACGTATTGCTATTGCTAGAGCCTTAGTAAAAGATCCTAAAATGATTATTGCGGATGAACCTACTGGAAACCTTGATAGTGAAACTAGCAAAAAAATCTTTGAATTATTTAAAAAATTATCAAAAGACCGCTTAATTATAATCGTGACTCACGACGAAGAATCTGCATTAAAGTATTCAGATGAAATACTTCGCTTTGATACCGCAAATGTTGACCTAGATGTTTCTAGTCAAAATGAACAAGTAGTTGAACCTAATACCAACAAAGAAGTTACAACAAATAATAAACTTGTACTAAAAAGAGCTAAAGTACCCCTTGCAACTATTACAAAACTTGCATTCAAAAATATGTGGCACAAAAAATTTAGTTACATCTTAATGTTCGTAATTTGTACCATAAGTCTCGCCTTTTTATCTTTTGCCATTGAACTAAATGGTGACAAACTTTATCAGAATGTCTACACTACCGTTAATAATAACGTTCATTATACTAATATCTATCAATATAATGATTCACAGAACAATTCTAATAAAGATTTCTATGACAAATATCAAAAAGGTAAATTAGACGACAATGCTTATGAAAACATTAAAAAATATGCAAGTGATTTAACTATTCACAAATATCAATCAATCTCAGTAAGATATGTAGCAAAGTATCAACTTGAAAAAGCTAATTTCCTTTATACCGGTAAAATTAACACCGTGATTTTGTATGATCCTACTAATACTTATCGAATATATGCCGGTAGACTTCCTAATCCTAATGAACCAGAAATATTAATAACTGATTTCTTATTTGAATCTTTTAAACATTTTGGTCTTATTGATAAAAACGCTCAAGTATACGATATCTTAAATCGTTGGTATGACTTTGGTCTTGAAACTGATTTAAAGATTGTGGGAATTGTCCAAACTGAATATAGCAATTGGATAAAGCTAACAAATCAAATCTTATATAGCAGTGAATATCAAATTTCCGAATATGATAGTAGTTTTAAAAGCTTTGCTTATGACTACTTATTAATGAATTCAATAATTATTGGGGATAAATATTATGATATCGTATGTTGTGAAGGAATTGATTTACGTGCTGGTAAAATTGATACTGAAGACTTCTTCACTTTAGACGAACAATTTGTTAAAAATTATTCAACTGAAGAAATCTATTTTGGTAAAGCTCCAAATAATGAAAATGAAATAATGGTACCTCTTTGTGACTTAAAGAACATTTACAACTTTAGTGATTCACAAATTGAAATGCTCGCTGACACTACTAATACTTCTGAACAAAGAGATGAATTAATTAATAAAATATTAACTAAACCATTTACTCTAAAATTATCTTATGATTCCGCAAATTTAACAAACGATAGTTATAATGTCATAATTAATAAAAGTTACAATGTTGTAGGTGTAACTAATTCTAACAATTACCTTTTAAATCAAGAAGGTTATCAAAATTACATTTATACTGTAGAATTAATTAAGAATCCAAGAACTAATACTGATTATGCTAACGATAAAGATGCTTCAAACTTCACAAGTAACGATTACACCGTATATGTACGTGGCAAACTACTTGATGATCGTGAAATAGTTCTTTACCAAAATGAAAATTTAAGATTTGGTAGTGCTCCAATTGGTTCAGATGAAATAATCATTCCTCTTGCTAAATTAAGAGAGATAATTGATTTAGACGATTGGCAGTATTACTTATTAACCACTGATAATGAATTATGGTGGCGTGCTGAAGAAGAAAAAAAGATGCTTCAACAACAAATTCTTAATTCTTATGCATATGTTAAAAATGAATTTACTAGCATTAACATTAATGGTGTAGAAACTCCAGTTAGCATTATTAAAAAATATCGCATTGCGGGGGTAACTACTTCTGATAATTTCTACTTATCAATAAAAGGCTGTAATGAATTCATTGCCGCAACACAAGTTATTTCTAACTTAAAATTAGAAGAAAATATCTTAGTTGAATTATCTAATAATCCTGAGACAGTATTAAAACAATTCAATAGTTTATATAATTCAAAATATCATTATATTATTGATATATTCCAATATAAAGATGAAATTGAAAGTTACAATATTGATCCCCTAGTAGAGTTTTTATCAAAAGGTGGTCTAATAGTGTTTACTATTCTTACAATTGGTATAATGTGGACCGTATTTACTATTGAAATTGTTGATTCTAAAAAGGAAATTGGTATAATGCGTTCTATTGGCTTAAGTGGTTTCAAAGTTTCGCTAATATTTGTTATTCAAATGTTCTTTGTTAATTTACTTGCCTATGGTGCATCAATTCCACTAGCTAAGCTAGCCATTGATAACTATGGATCCAACATTACTGACCCTTTAGAAAGAGTAAAACTTTCACTATATACAATGACTTATCGTAGTCCATTATATTTAGGATTATTTGTATTAATCATTACAATTATTGCAACATTTGTGCCATTAATTAAAATAATGTCTCAAAAAATTATTAACGTTATTAATGAACGCGAAGAGTAAATTATAAAGCCATGACCAAAAGTCATGGCTTTATTTCATAATTCTTCCTCTACTACCTCAGTTCCTTTTTTCCTATTTGTATGAATGAAACAAACTCTTTCACCGATTACTTCCAAAATCGATAGTTTTTTGTGAAGAATCTCATCTTTAGTGGTAAAATTTACTTCCGTATCTCTTACTGAAATTCTTCCCTTAATACCTACAATATCCCCCTTTCTTAAATATTCGGCTGCATTTTCGGCGATACCATTCCACAATGATATTCTAATGAAATCAGTATCATAGTTGCCATTCATATTTTTAAATGCCCTTGTCACCGCAAGCACCAATGTTGTAGCTTTATTGTCTGATTCTAACTTTTTCACTACTGGCGTTTCGACAACTCTCCCAATTAAAGTAACTTGATTTAACATTCTATACCTCCCCAAATATAGTACAACCATTATAGCACGGATAAATATTTATTCAAAATTACCTATCTAGCAAAAACATTAGTTATTTTCAGTATTTTGAAAATAATTATTTTTTTATCCATTCTATATTAATTACTTTGCATACTTTTATAAGTTATTTGACAAAATATTAAAAATAGCAAGTTTTTGTATTTATTTGGTTATTTTGTTAAAACTATATTATGGGGTGACATAATGAAATTATCAAGAATTCAACTTTACGTATATAGTGTACTTATAACCGTAGGTGGCGTATCCCTTTTTGCCGCAAACATGGCAATAAAGAATTTTCCAACTTGTGGTTATTTAGTGTTTCTATTAATACTTCCTTTTGTTTTAATATTTGTTACATTTATTCCTAGAGAAGCAAACTGTATTAAAACAATCTTAGATCACAATTATTTAAGAATTATCTTATTAATATATTTGTTATTGAGTGGCTTATTTAGTTTATCAGCTTATATTGGAATCGTTAGTGATTATTACTACCAAGAAACATCACATTTTATTTTATTAATTCTCATAATCTTAACTTGCCTATTTATGTCTACTTATGGTCTTGCAAATATTGTTCGCATTGGTTTTGTTATGTTACTTGTAGTATTGGTACTATATACTTTAACTTTGACAAGTAATACTACTCATGATTTTACTTTATTAAAACATACGCCTTTAAAACTTAATAATTTATATAATCTTTTATGTTTTCCTTTTTTATTTTTAGATGAATTGTTATTATTTTTATTCATTCCTACTAAGAAAATAAACAAGTTCAGTCTTATCTTAATGATTGTTGGAACTATTGTATTTTCAACTGGACTTATTTTCGAATGTTATCTCTTCTTTACTCCCAAATATTTTGAGAATTCAAAATACCCTTACTTAATCAAATATTTTGCCTATCGCAATAATCATTATCTAGAACACCTTGACATTCTTTATTTAATTTGTACTACCGCATTCATTATATTTCACTTTTCAACGCAATGTGAAATTGCAAGAATTATCTTTAAAGGTAAACGTAACTCAATAATTACCTTGATTTTCCCAACTGTTTTAGCAATTGGTGTAATATTTAACTATAAATTAAATATGACTAAAGAAGTTGCTTCTCTTATTTTAATGATAACGACCATAATACTTACTTTATTCTTTATCTTATTTAAATTTGCAAGGAGAAAAAAACATGCAACAAATAATTAATGATTTCTTTAAAATATGTAAATTACAAGACGATGTAGTTGTTAATGAAACTACCATTAATGGTGTTACCTTTAATATAGTGTACATGTCGCAACTTGTAGATATTAAAAAGTTTAATTTTGAAATTAAACCAAGCATTAATTCTACCAATTACAAAGAATTATCAAAACAATTTCTTGGGATATGTAATCCTATAACCGATATTTCAGAAAAGAATTTAGATTTCCTATTATATTCTGGTAAAGTACTTATTTTCTTTAATGATGGTTATTACTATCAATTTGAGTTTGCGGAAAAGCCTAAACGAAGTATTTCCGAAAGTATTCTTGATCCCGAAGACCCTATGGCAAGTAGAGATGCCCTAATTGAGGATCTAAGTGATAACCTAACACTTATTAAAAGAAGATTAAAAACAAATGCCTTACAGGTAAGAAAATATCAATTAGGTTTATTAAACAAAACTGAATGTGCTGTACTTTTTATTAATAAATTTTATGACCGTTTTTCGCTTTCTAAAGTTTTGGATGGTTTATCTTCAATTAAACAAGATGCCATTACTTCTATTAATGACTTGTATTGCTTGTATCAAATTGATTCATTGTTACCACAAGTGTTCAATACAAGTTCACCAGAAATTATTACTACTGCCCTACTAAGAGGTAGAATTGTCATCATGTTAGATAATTCTCCAATTGCTTTAATTCTCCCCACAACTCTATCAACTTTTACTACTTCTAAGTCATATGTTAACACTCCTAAATATTATTCTTTATTCAATCATATCTTTATAACTATTTTCTTTTTGATATCAATTTTCTTTATGGGACTTTTTATCGCCATTATTAGTTTCCATCGTGGCACCTTATCAATATCCCTGCTTGCTAATATCCAAACAACGGAAAAAGGTACCAATTGGCCTACTTTTGTTGAGGTTATTATTGTTTACTTATTATTTGAATTCTACCGTTTTTCAACTAGTAGGTCAACTAATAATTACATTCAAAATATTATCATTATCTTAGGTGGTTTATTTATCGGCCAAAATGCCATTCAATCGGGAACAATTGGAGCAATAATTCTATTTCTTACCTCAATATCATATATTGCGGTATTCGCAGTAACAACAAACAACTATTTAATTACTTCAATAAATATTTTTAGATTTTTCATTTTAATTCTTTCTTTTACGATGGGATTAATTGGGTTTATTCTTGCTAGCATAATCGTAATATTTTATTTATTTAAGCAAAAAAACAATGGTACATTTTATCTATACCCCTTTATACCATTTGATATAAAAGAATTAAAGAACTATTTTCTACCTAGAAAAGATTTAAATCAGGTGACTAAACTATGAAAAAAATTTTGTTAATTTTAATAACCTTAACCTCGTTTATTCCGATTATTACTAAAAGAAATGATTACATTGATGTAACAAAAGTTATTTATATTAATAGTATTTGTTTAGACATTAATGAAGATAATAATCAATATGATTGCTATTTCTATGTACTTAATAATTTTAACCTTGCACAAGCTGAAATATCTTCAAATAATGTTGATAACCTTGCCTATGTTGCGAAAATAACTGCACCAACTCTAACTGAAGCTTTCCGAAAACTTAATCAAATATCTAATATTTATATTCACTACAATCATTTACGAACAGTAATTCTCACCAATAAGTTTTTAAATAATCAATATTTATTTGATTTTTATCAGTTCATTAAAGATGACTTAAATTTATATCCTAGTTTCTATCTTTTTGCAACTGATAGTAAACCAGAAGATATTTTTAATATTGAAAACTTCTCAGAGATTTCAGCTTACCATACTTTATTAATCAATCCTGATTTGATAAAATCTTATAAATTAATAACTTTTATGGATTTTGCAAAAGCTATTACCATAAATAATTATACACTGCTTATGCCACATATTTCTTGTGTTAAGAAAATCTTTTCTAGACAAGATGAAGAATATTACTCATTATTCTTAGATGGCTATACTTTTTATAATAAAGATAATACTTTATTAACCATCTTTGCCAATGAATTTAAACCCCTACACTGGTTATCACTTCTAAACAATACAACGTACAATTTAGGTGAATATGACTTATATATAAAGAAAGGAAAATATAAACTTAAAAAATATAAACAGACTATTATTATTACTTTTACAATTAAAGGAACCTTAACCAAAAAGAATGATTCATTATCTGATAAAGAAAACTTTGCTAAAATCAATGATTTGGTGTTAAGAGAAATAAATGAATTAGTAAATTTTATGTATAATCAACCCGTTGATGTTTTTAACATAAATTACTATTTTGGTTGTAATTATAATTATTTTAAAAATTGTAATGTTGAAGTTAAGTTAAAACTAAATCTGAACTAAAAATGCAAGTAGTTTATATAAACTACTTGCAATTAATTTTACCTATTTCTTTGATGGATATATTGTAAATGAAGACATTGCGTTAGTACTAAAGTATTTTCTTGCCTCAAGTACATCGTCAATTGTTAATTCATCAACAGATTTTAATAAATCAAAAAAAGCTAAATCATTTTGATGAAATTCAACCATCAAGTTAGCAATATACTCTAACGAATTAAATCTTTTGATATTTCTAGCTTGATATAGTTTTTTCATTATTTCAAATTGTTCTACATCTATATCTTGTTTTGATATTTTGTTTACTATTTTAGTAATTGATTCGACAAACTTTTCAGGATTTTTTGTATCTAGATTAAAGATGATATGACGATAGGTTTCTTCAAAATAAACATCATATTCAAAACTATTGTTAATAACTCGCGAGTTCATCAATTTTTCATACACATCAGCTGATTCATCAAAGTATAAATCCGTTAATATTTCAATAGCAATTGTCTTTTTTAGTATTTCATATGGTGTTAATTTTTCATAAGGAATTTTCACACCTACTGTTACTTTAGGAATGCTAACATCCATTTCAGTAAATTGATGCTTTTCGTTAACTTCTCCATCTTCTAAATAATATTTTCTAGTTATAGGTTTAAATTCACCAAATGTTTTACGGCTTTGATTGCTTTTAATTAATTCAATTAATTCATCTTTGTCAAAGTTACCAACAACACAGAAAACCATATTTTTTGGGTGATAAAAAGTATGATAGCACTGGTAGAGTAATTCCTCATTAATTTGTTTAATTGATTCTACGCTACCACCAATTTCATTTCGAACATTATTCTTCTTATATAAGCTTTTGAGAAGACCAAAATATAGTACGCTTTGAGGTTGATCAAGATACATTAATAACTCTTGTTCAATAATTCCTCTTTCTTTATCGATACTTGCTTTTTTAAAACATGGTTCTTGAACAAAATCTAACAATAATTCAATATTATCATTAATTGAATTAGTTGCGGAAAAAAGATACGCTGTTTGATTAGCAGTTGTAAAGGCATTTACATCAGCACCTGTTTTGGCAAATAGCGTTGATGCGTCAGTTCCATCTTCATTTTCAAATAATTTATGTTCTAAAAAATGAGCAATACCTTCAGGCGTATTTATACTATTTTCTAAATCTATTGGGGTAAACTCGATATCTTGTGAGCCATATTTAGTTGAAAAAATGGCATAAGTCTTGTAAAAGTCTTTTTTGGGATATAAATATACTGTTAATCCATTTTCTAATACTTCTACGTAATATTTTTCTTGAATTTTATCGTTTTTATATTCTATCATAGCGTCCCCTTAAGAAAATAAATGGTGTCCAAAACAAGACATTTTGCGGCATCAATTACTTCTTCTTTTGTAATACTTAATACTCTATTAACTTTTTCTTCAATCGTATGATTTTCAATTCCTGATATTTCATTTAAGACAAAACCAATCCCATAAGTTTGTTGATCAGCAGATTTATAAATTCCACTAATGATTGATTTTTTAGTTAACTCAAAAACATTGTCATCAATGTTACCGTTTTGGTAATCTTCAATTATTTGATTTACTACTGATTTGAACTCATCGTATTTACTTGCACTTATCCCCGCAAATATGGCAAAGTTACCTTTTCTTGGGTTATAGTCGCAACTAACAGAATAAGCTAAGCTTCTTTTTTCACGGATTTCTTGAAATAAGGTTGAGTGGAAATAACCTCCAAGCATACTAGATAACATAAACATACCATTATATAAATCATCGTTAAGTCTTATTTCACTTCGATACCCCATTAAAACTATTGACTGACGTATTTTTTGTTCTTCAACAACTTCCGTTACTTTTTCAATTTTTTTAGTTTCATAATCGATGAAATCAAGCTTTTCACTTATTTCATCTTTCAAATGAAAATTGCTAAATGCATCTTTTATTTTTTCTTCAGAAATATCACCTATGACATATACGATATGTTTTGAATTTAACATATTGTTATACGTTTCAGTTAAGCTTTCTTTAGTAATTGCTTTAGCATCTTCAACTGTACCAATTGAAGAAAACCGGCATTTTTCATCTTTTAACATAATATCTAAAAATCGTCTTGTTGCGTACTGACTTTTATTATCATATAATCGGTTAATATCTTCAATTAATAACTTCTTTTCAAAATCTATTAATTTATCATCAAAATAGGGTTTATTTATAGTTAAGTCTAATACATCAACAGCTTTTTTTAATAACTCTTCATCAGTAGATAAATATTTATCATTTATTGATCTTATGATAAAGTTCATTGTTGTAACAAGACCATTTCTACCATAACTACAATATAAATCCATTCCATATAGACTTCTTAAGTAAGTTGTTAAAGCCTTTTCGGTTGGGTATTTTTCATTATATTTAGTAAGATAATTTGATAGTAATGACTTTCTACTTAATTCTTTTTCTTCTAAAGGGTTAAAGAAATAAACACCAATTGTGAAAGATTTAAATTTATTATTAGGAATATGGTATAAATCAAAATTATTTATGCGTAATTTATTGATTTCCATTCATACACCTCCATTATAATTTTATTATGTCCTTAATATTAATTTCTATTATATAAATAAACCACTTGTTTACAACAAACTGTAAAACAAGTGGTAAATATTATTCTGCAAGTTCAAGTGCAATTTGGATCATTTCATTGAATGCGGTTTGACGTTCAAGTGAAGTAGTTTCGGTATGCTTAACTAATGAGTCAGAAATTGTAAGTAAACATGCGGCTTTTTTGTTTAGTACATTTGCATTATGGAATAAAGCAAAAGATTCCATTTCAACACAAACACACTTGTTTTCTTCATACATTTTTTCTACTATAGAAGGTCCTTCACGATAGAAAACATCTGATGAATGAATTCTTTCATAATGAGTTTTAATACCTTTTTCTTTAGCAATGTTTAATAACTTCTTAGCAAGTTCTTCACTACCACTTAACACGTTTCTAGTTTCACCTGCTTGAGTTAAGGCATAACTTGATTCACTGTAAGCTTCTTTAGCAATGACTACATCAAATAAATCTAAGTTAGGATCATACGCACCCGCAGAACCAATTCTAATTATATTTTCTACATTGTAGAATTTGAATAATTCATAAGAGTAAATACCGATGCTAGGCATTCCCATTCCTGAACCCATTACAGAAATCTTACGTCCTTTATAAGTTCCAGTATAACCATTCATACCTCTTACATGATTAAATTGTTCAACATTTTCTAAATATGTTTTAGCAATATATTCAGCACGTAAAGGATCACCTGGCATTAATACGGTTTTGGCAATTTTGCCTTCTTCAGTTACTTCAATATGGGGAGTAGCTTTCATTTTGTTTTTCCTCCTAGTATTCACTTTTAGATGATGAATTTTCCATAATTGCAACACCAGCAGATGTACCAATTCGTGTTGCGCCAAATTCAACCATTTTTTCTAAATCTTCAAGATTGCGGATACCACCACTTGCTTTAACACCCATTTCAGGGCCAACGGTCTCACGCATTAATTTAATATCTTCAGCTGTAGCACCACCAGTACCAAAGCCAGTTGAAGTTTTAACAAATGTTGCATGTGCACGTTTTGCAGCAAGGCAGCAATTTACTTTTTCTTCATCAGTTAAATAGCAAGTTTCAATAATAACCTTAGTTGTTTTACCAACGCTCGCCGCAACAACTCGTTTTATTTCATTTTCAATATAATCATAATCATGTTCTTTTACTTTGCCAATATTGATAACCATATCAATTTCATCAGCACCATTTTTAATAGCATCAATTGTTTCTAATGCCTTAGTTTCAATAGTGTTGGCTCCTAGTGGAAATCCAATTACTGTACAAACTAAAACATCGCTTCCTTTTAATAAGTTAGCTGCTTGTTGAACATTAGCCGGATTAACACAAACGCTCTTAAAATCATATTTAATAGCTTCATCACAAAGTTTTTTAATATCTGCACTTGTCGCAAAAGCTTTTAACAAAGTATGATCAATAAATTTATTAACTTGCATATTATTCTCCTATTTTTCAATTAAATTTGTTAATTTTATTTCTTCATAATCATATGCTGAAACAACATATTTTCGCATCTTTCTAATTAACTTACGGGCCTTATTACTACCCTTTTCATTTAAGTATTTAATTCTAATATCAATAGATCCATCTTTTATCTCGTACATATAGTGGTCAACATACTTATAAAAGATATTGGCTGGAACTAAACTTACCAAATTAACTTCTTCTTCAACGTGAACAAAATCTAGATGAGGTGGAAAAGTAGTTGGTAATCCTACTTGCCAATTTACACTAAAGTAAATATGGTTTGATGAATCTTTTAATACTATGTATGGTGAAGCAACAACATCACCTTTAACGATTTTTGGCAATTCACTAAGTGATGCTTGATATGTACAAATTTCATTCAACATATCTTGATCAATCGGATACATTACTACTTCAGGATGTTCTTGTAAATAATTTTTACGTTCCTTAGTTAGTAATGCAATCATTTCAAACATATTGAATTCGTGAATGTTATCAAACATATCATGATAAATTGCAAAGCCAAATTTTGTACATAATTCTTCAACTTGTCTTAATATATAACGAATTAAAAATTGAGGAATTGCTTCTGGTATTTCACAAAGCATAAAAGTGTTCATATAGTTTGGATTTAAACGATACATGCTAGTTACACGTGAACGTTTAGTAACTAAATATCGATATGAACATGCAAAGTTGGGAATATCAAAGTTAATTATTAATTCGTTATCATTTGATGTGATAGAGGTATTCTCACATTTGTCAAAATAACCATCTACTAAATCATAAAAATCTATTAATTCTTTGCTTCTTTCCTTAAAAAAATATATGACCATATTGCAATCTCCTCTTTAATTTTAATTATTAGTGCTTTAATATTCTAGCACATCTTGGGCAAAGTTCATCAGGATTTAATGATGGAACAATTTGCCAACATCTACTACAAGTTTCACCCACTGCAGCTTCAACTTTTATTTTACCAGAATCATATGTTGTAGCATCAATATCTTCAGTTACTACGTTGAATTCTGATACAATGAAGATTTGTTTTAAGTCAGCTTTAATACTTGCTAATAATTTTGTAACTTCATCATTTGGAACAAAAGTTACTTTAGCATTTAAACTCTTACCAATGATTTTTTCGTTACGAGCAACTTCTAATGCTTTTAAAACATCATCTCTAACTTTTAATAGCTTTTCGTATTTATCCATTAATTCATCAGAGTTAATATAGTATGTTGATTTTACCATATCACATAGATAAACACTTTCTAATTTTTTACCAGGTAAGTATTGGTATACTTCTTCAGTAGTGTGTGGGATAATTGGTGTTAATAATGTAATTAATGAATATAAAGTGTTATATAAAACAGTTTGAATGCTTCTTCTTTCTAAAGAATCTTCAGCTTCGATATATAAAATATCTTTAGTGAAGTCTAAATAGAAAGCAGAAAGTTCATTAGTTATGAAATTTAAAACATTACGATATACTTCATCAAATTCGTATTTATTATAAGATTCATGAACTTCTTTTACCAATTCATTTAGTTTGCACATCATAAATTGATCTACTTCAAACATTTTTTCATATTGAACGATATTAACTTCAGGATCAAAATCAGCTAAGTTACCTAACAAGAATCTGAATGTGTTACGAATCTTACGATATGATTCACTTACTTGTTTTAGTAATTCTTTACTCATTCTAAAGTCAGCTTGATATTCAACACTTGCAACCCATAATCTGAAAATATCAGCACCAAATTCGTTACAACAAGCAACTGGATCGATAGTATTGCCTAATGATTTACTCATTTTACGACCTTGACCATCTAAAGTAAATCCATGGCTAATAACGGTCTTATATGGAGCTTTACCCGTAAGTGCTACACTAGTTGTTAAACTTGAGTTGAACCAGCCACGATATTGGTCAGATCCTTCTAAGTATACATCTGCTTGACTTACACCATAGCGTTGTTTTAATGCCGCATGATGACTTGTACCAGAATCAAACCAAACATCCATAATGTCAGTTTCTTTAGTAAATTTACCATTAGGGCTACTTGGATGTGTGAAACCTTCAGGTAATAATTCTTTAGCATCTTTTTCAAACCAAATGTTAGAACCATATTTTTCAAATAAATCCGCAACATGATTAATAACATCTTGATCAATAATGGCAGTACCATCTTCACCATAGAAAATTGGAATTGGAACACCCCAAACTCTTTGACGTGAAATACACCAATCAGCGCGATCTTTAATCATATTAGAAATTCTAACTTCGCCCCAACTTGGTACCCATTTAACTTGTTTGATTGCTTCTAAAATATCATTACGGAAATGTTCAATTGAAGCAAACCATTGAGCTGTTGCTCTAAAGATAATAGGTTTCTTAGTACGCCAATCATGTGGATAACTATGGATTATCTCAATTTCTTTTAATAAAGCATTTTCTTCATCCAAACGTTTTAAGATTGCTTGGTTAGCATCTTCATAGAATAATCCCGCAAATTCACCAGCTTCTTTTGTTAAATATCCTCTACTATCAACTGGGCAAAGAATTTCTAGACCATATTTTTTACCTACAACAAAGTCATCTTCACCATGACCAGGAGCAGTATGCACTAGTCCTGTACCAGCATCAAGCGTAACGTGATCACCTAAAATAACTGGTGATATTCTATCATATAATGGATGTTTATAAGTTATACCTTCTAATTCTTTACCCATCATTCGTTTAACAATGTGGTAATCAGTATAACCAATAGCTTCAAATACACTATTAATTAATTCTGTTGCAACAATTAGGAATCTACCATTTGTTTCAACTACTGAATACTCAATATCTGGTCCTACACAAATTGCAAGGTTAGCAGGCATAGTCCATGGAGTAGTTGTCCAAATAACTAATTCACAACCATTGGATAAAACATTTTTGCCATCTACTACTTTGAATGCAACATAAATTGAACTACTCTTTACATCTTTATATTCAATTTCTGCTTCCGCAAGTGCTGTTTCAGAAGATGGTGACCAATAAACTGGTTTTAATCCTTTAAAGATTAAATTACGAGCAGCCATTACTCCAAAGCAACGGATTTGTTCTGCTTCATATGTATGGTTTAAAGTGATATATGGATCATCCCATTCACCTAAGATACCAAGACGTCTAAAACCTTTCTTTTGAATTTCTACTTGTTCTAAAGCATATTTTTCGCATAAATCTCTAAATGCACTAATTGACATTTCTTTGCGATTAATCTTTTTATTTTTTGAAAGAGCGGTTTCTATTGGTAATCCATGAGTATCCCAACCTGGTAAGTATGGTGAATAAAAGCCATTCATTGTCTTATATCTGATAAGGAAATCTTTTAACGTTTTATTCATTGCATGTCCAACATGGATACTACCATTGGCATATGGAGGACCATCATGTAAGAAGAATGTTTCATGTCCTTCGTTTTTCTTTAATACTTTCTCATAAATTTTGTTGTCATCCCATTTTTGTTGAATAGTTAATTCATTAACACCCAAGTTACCTCTCATTGGGAAATCGGTTTTTGGCATTAATAACGTATCTTTATACTCTTTCATGTTTTCCTCCTAATGATAAACTCCAACAAGTAAAACAATTCGATCTTTTCTTGTTGTTCTTAAATTTTCTAAAATGGTAATTCTACCAAATTTTCTTATACTTATTATCTGCTTCAATTGACATTGATAACTAGTATTTTTACATATCAAATGATTGATTGAAGCATTACCTGCCTCAATTATTTCAGCCGCTTTTGCGCGACTAATATTCAGGCATTTGGCAATTATCGCATCAAGTCTTAAACTTGGAACTTGAATTTCTTTAGTTACTTCTTGATTTTTTTCATCATCACAAATAGCATCTACTTTTCTAAATTCCAATCTTTGATGCATAATCATCGGCATATTTTGAATCATATACCCTGAGATTTCTTCCGTTAAAAATAGATAAATAACTTGATTATTTATATAAATATCTCCAAAAGTATTGCGTTCAATTCCTAAACTCATTATTGAACCTAACACATTACGATGGCCAATCGTTTGATAGTTTGCATTATATTCAGTTTTATAAATCGCTATTTTGAAATCTGCAGGCTCTGGTGCTTCATAATAAGCTAATTGAACAATTGCTCTAACCCTTTCGGCTTCTTCATAGCCACCATAAAGATATACTTTTAAGCCATCTTTGTTTAACAAATTTATCTCTTTTATTTCTTCTAAATCTAAAAATTTTGTAAGCACAATTTGTCCATCTAGTGCTTCACGATAGTAATCGCCTAATCTTGTTAACATTATCTATTTACTGCGAAATCCTTTACATAACGTTGAAGTGAACCATCCTCAAAGGCTTTTCCCGTTGCAAATAATCTAGTTTCATCACCAAGGCAATACACTTCACCATTAAGGGCATAAACAACGCCTGATAAAAATGATACCGCATGATTTACTTCACCAATGCTTTTTATTTGTTCAAAATTTGCAAGTAATGGACGATTAGCTATAACAATGTCTGCTAGATCTAATAATTGGGTATCCATATCTTCATCTTCTTTGAAAGTATAGTTTAATAAACGATCAAAGGCAGTACCTAATTTTCTTTCTTCATTTTTCTTTTTTCCGAACATATTTACTCCTCTTATTTTGAAAATAGGGTTCCTATTCTAATCATTGTAGCACCTGACTTAATGGCAAGTTTATAATCATTGCTCATTCCCATTGATAATTCGGTACAAGGTGCATAACTTAAATTTAGGGCCTGTACTTCTTTTTGTAGTTCTTTCATAGTATTGAAATAATCTGTAAGTACATCATCATCAAAACTATATACAACCGTCATTAATCCAACTATTTTTATCTTATTATATTTTGCAAGATTTTTAATAAATGGAATAATTTTTGTTTCTGTAAGCCCTGTCTTGTTAGCATTTCCTGATAAGTTTACTTGAACAAAGCAATTTAATGGTTCAGCTTTTTTTCTAGTTTTATTAATTGCATTGGCTAAATCAATTGAATCAAGTGAATGTAAATAATCAATACTATCAATAAAACTTGGTGAAAGCTTTGGTGGAATTTTTATAGTTCCAAAGAAATGCCAAGTAATTGGCAAATCTTTTAATGCTTCATATTTTTCAAGAAAAACATCTTTACGATTTTCTCCTATATCAGTAACTCCTGCTTCAACTATTTCTCGTGTTTTAGCAATGTCAAAATATTTGGTTGCGGCAATAAGACGGACATTGGGATAGTCCTTTAAATTTTCTTTAATAATTGCTAATTGTTCTGCAACTGACATATTCTCACCTACTTCTATTTTTTTCTATATTATACCACATTTTAACTTTTTTAGCAAGTTATTGGTTATCGTTTTTTATATTGCTATTTTTTACTATTTCCCAGTCAAAAATGCTATAATTACCTCGATGTCCCTATAGTTTAATGGATAAAATACAAGATTCCGATTCTTGTGATAAAGGTTCGATTCCTTTTAGGGGCGCCATATAAAAATGCTACATAATATGCTATAATTAAAGAAAAGGCAAATCAAAAGTTGACGGCGAGAATGCAAGTGAGTGAAAGACCGGATTTGAATGAGAAATTGATGGAGAAACTTTTAGAACTTTTTACTATTTGAAAAAAGAGCTTGTTGATTTTTGCAGAGAAAACAATCTGCCTATTTCGGGTGGAAAGATTGAACTTATCGATAGAATTGCCTGTTTTCTTGATACGGGAAAGGTGTTAGAAACTTCTACAAAAAGAAAAACTACTAAAGATGTTGGAGTCATTACAGAGAATACACTAATTGAATCAAATGTAGTATGTTCTGAAAAACATAGAGCTTTTTTTAAAGAAAAAATCGGTAAAAGTTTTTCTTTTAATGTTTTATTCCAAAAATGGTTAAAGAGCAATGCCGGAAAAACTTATGGTAATGCAATTAATGCATATTATCAGATTTTGGAAGAAAAGAAAAAGGGTAAAACAACGATAGATAAACAATTTGAGTATAATACATACATACATACGAGATTTCTTCGAAGATAATCAAGGAAGAAGTTTGGATGAAGCTATTATATGTTGGAAATATAAAAAGAGTTTGCAAGGACACAATCGTTATGAAAAGTCTGACCTTGTTGCGTTAGATTGATAAATTCATGTCTGTCTAGATAGTTAAAAATATACGAATCAGATGATGCTTTCCGTTCGATACACTCCCGAAAATAAGATTTTGTCATACACACACAAACATTACTAGCATAAAGATAAACTAAAAACACATTAGAATAAAGTAGTTTTTATACTTTTCTAATGTGTTTTTTATTTTATTCACAATTTTTGCAACTTATAATTATATGGCATGGTGCAAATATGTCACTTAAGATGATTAGTGGTATATTTAGTAAAATTATACCGCACAAAATAAATAATAATGATTTTCGTAAACTATTTTCATTCCAATTATCAACTCGTTTTAATGATGTTTCTTTAGTATCATTTTCATTACTTGTAAATAATAATACTTTTATACCTAATGCTTTTACTTTTTCACAATTACTAATCATATCATCAATAAATAAATCTATTTTTCTTCTTTACATGCTTTTACTTTATCAAGCATGCAAATTACTTTATCACAGACAATATTTCCATTTTGAAGTTCTTCTCTAGTTGTTTTATACGGATCTTTGTAAAAATCATTAAGTTCTTCCTGTTATGATTATTATTCTGTGTCCTAATTCCTTTAGTTTATTTAAGACTTTACTTGCATTTTTCTTAAAAGGTGTAAATGGTACTACTTTATCATAGTATGTTCTAAAGAAGTTTAGTTCTTCTTTTTCCAATTATCAGGAAAATTACTATAAGAAATATTGTTTTCTTTTAAATAATCCACACCAACATTAAAGTATTCTGCTACATATGGTTGAAAATAATCAAACGAATTTGTTAATGTATCATCAATATCAATTCCTATGTTCATATTTAATTCCTACTTGCTTTTATTTTTTCAACAACAAAGGATATCAAAACAAAACAGATAGTATAGGCTAAAATATAGATGATGTGAGGATAGATTGCGCTAGCACCATCTGACTGAATATTACTTGCTATCATTACTGTATGTGAAAAAGGTAGTACATTAACAACTCTTAATATTCCACCTTTCAATGAAGCAATCGGCATAAATACTCCACCTAAAATTCCTACTACAGTAATAAAGATTGATGATATTGGTCCAGTTTGTTTTTCATTATTGCAGATTACTCCAATCATAATTCCCAAACTAATGTAAAGAATTGATGAAGGCATTAAGTAAACAACTGATAATAGAAATTTATAATTAAATGGAAACCCAAAGAATAAGGCTATTAAAAAGAATAAGATTGTTTGTAAAATAGCAAGTGGAAAGGCAGAAAGCATAAAGCTTAAGTAATATGTAAATTTATTGATTGGAGCAATGTTCATTCTTTTTATGAATGATGTATTTTTATCACTTGCAATTTGTAACCCAACAAACATCGCAATGAAAGTATAACCAAAAACACATATTCCTGGTGCGTAATTTGCAATCTTAAAATTATCGGGAATATATTCAAAATTTGTAAATATTGATTGCATTAATACAAGCATTAATATTGGAAATATTAAACAAAATACAATACTTAAGGGATCGCGTAACATTTCTTTAATATTACGTATGGTTAATTGAATTACTTTTTTCATTATTCTTCCTCCGATAATTTTATGAAAGCTTCTTCTAGGGTATTTGAATTTGTTGATGCCAATATTTCAGGAATTGTACCAACTGCCTTTATTCTACCTTTACTGATGATTGCCGCACTATCTGCTAGAAATTGAACTTCTTCTAAATAATGAGTAGTTAAAATAATCGTCATTTTATGTTTTAGTTTTTTAACAATGTCCCAAAGAATCTTACGAGCTTTAACATCAAGGCCTAGTGTTGGTTCATCTAAAAACAAGATTTTAGGATCAGTAATTATCGCTAAAGCAATGCTAAGTCTTCGGCATTGTCCACCACTTAATTTCTTACATAAAGTATTTTCTTTTTCGTGAAGACCAAATTCATCAATTATTTGTTCAATTTTTTCTTCAGGATTATCTATTTCATATAATGTACTAATTAATTTTAAATTTTCTCTTACAGTTAGATTTTTGGCAATGGCACTTTCTTGAGGAGAAATGTTAATTATCTTTCTAATTTCTAAACTATCATTTTTTAAATCTAGACCATTGATAGTCGCCTTACCACTTGTAGGATTAATTTGCGTAGATAACATATTTATAAGAGTGGTTTTTCCTGCTCCATTTAATCCTAATAATGCAAAGCATTCATATTCATTAATTTCTAAACTTACTTTATCTACCGCAGTTAATTTATTATATTTTTTAGTTAACTCTTCAATTTTAATCATTATCGTTCTCCTTATTTCTTGCGTTAAATATGGTTTGAGCAAAGTTTAAATAATCATCATATTTAGCAATAGCAATACCTTTTTCAATATCTCCAAACATAATTAGTGTATCACCTTCGTTGATATTAAATATTTCTCTTGCTTCCTTAGGAATAACAATTTGACCTTTATTACTTACTTTTGTCGTCCATATAAATTTATTTTTATTATTCATAATATTCTTACCTTTCTTACTTTTCTTACTTATTATACTCTGTTGTTAAATTTCTTGCAAGCATTTAGTTAAAATAATAATAGATATTAAAGATATTTATATAATATATAGAAGGGCATATTATGAATAAAGATAGTAATGACATTTTAAGACTAAATTTTGAAAACTTTATTTGGATTGTATTTATTACAATCAGTGTTTTAAATATAATTGCGGATAACGATGAAAAGAAATTTATTAATGCTAATAATTCAGTATATAAAACAGAAGCAAATAATATTTTTGAATTAACTATTTCCATTATTTTCTTAATTCACATTTATTTTGCCTTTAGAATTACAACGATTTAAACAATGCGGATGATAGCCAAAAATCACTATATAGCATAAAATTTATTGGCAGTATATTTTTAGTAGTGGGATCAATTTGTTTAATATACTTTCAAAAAAAGCAGGCAAACTTTATAGGTTCGCCTGCTTAGGGTTTACGATTATATTTAAATACAATTTATTACATTTTTTCAGGTGCACTTACACCAATTAAAGAAAGGGCGTCTTTTAACACAATCTTTACAACGTTTAAAACAGTAAGTTTTTCCATAACTAATTCAGTATCATCGGTAATTACTTTTTGATCATTATAGTAACTATGTAATTGATATGCAAGTTCATCGATATAATGAGTTAGTTTATGAACCAAACGTTTTTGTGCAGCCTCTTCAATTACACTTGGATATTGTAATAATGTTAAACAAATATCATTTACTGTTTCTGGGTCAATTTTACTAAATTTCTTAACTGGTTCAAATTTTATTCCAGCTTCACTCGCATTGTTTAGAATACTAGAAATACGAGCATGAGCATATTGAGCATAGAAAACAGGGTTTTCATTAGATTTTTGTTTCATTAAATCTAAATCTAAATCCATATGAGTACTCAATGATTTTGCAACATAGAAATATCTTAATGCGTCAGAACCAACTTCATCAAGTAAATCACTCAATGTAATAGCTTTACCACTACGCTTACTCATCTTAACTTCTTCACCATTTTCTAAAACACGAACCATTTGTAAGATTTCGACATCAATGAGGTTTGAATTTCCACCAACCATTGATACTGCCGCTTTTAATCTATCAATATAGCCATGATGATCAGCACCAAGAACATCGATTAAATGATCATATCCACGTGATAATTTATTGGCATGGTAAGCAATGTCAGGAAGTAAATAGGTATAACTACCATCACTCTTGATGATTACACGGTCTTTTTCATCAGTATATAAGGTAGTTTTAAGCCATAAAGCTCCTTCTTTTTCATAAGTATAATTTTTTTCTTTAAGAAGGGTTAAGACTTTTTCTACAGCACCTGTCTTGTATAAACTCTTTTCACTAAACCAAGTATCAAATTCTACATTGAAGCGCTTTAAATCTGATTTTAAATTATTTAGTAACTTTTCAGTTCCATAATTTTTAAAGAATTCTAAATCAAAATTATTTAAAAATTTATCACCATATTCCTCTTTTATATCACTTGCAACTTTAATGATTTCTTTACCATGATAATAATCATCTTTCATTTCAATAGGAAGCCCAAATAATTCTTTATATCTTTCATATACACTATATGCCATATTAATAATTTGATTTCCCGCATCGTTAACATAGTGTTCTTTATGAACGATATAACCAGCTTTAGTCATTATTTTAGCAAGTGAATCACCATATGCGGCACCTCTACCATGACCAACATGTAAGTAGCCAGTTGGGTTTGCGGAAACAAACTCTAAACAAATCTTTTGAGCATTACCAACATTTAATTTTCCGTACTCTTCTTTTTCATTATTCACTTTAAGTACAATTTCTAATAAATAATGTTTATCAATTGTTAAATTAATGAAACCAGGACCTGCAATTTCTACTTTAGAAATATGATATGCACTAGCATCAAATTTGCTAACAATTTCGCTTGCAATATCAAGAGGCTTTTTTTTAGCCACTTTTGCCAGACGCATAGCAGTATTTGTAGCATAATCTCCATGTTCTTTATCTTTTGTACTATCTAATATAATATCTTCAGGAATTTTTATAACACTTTCATCAACATAACCAAGTTCATTAACCGCATTATAAAGTCCTTTTTTAATATCATTTACTAATTTTTTTAACATATTTTTTTTACACTCCGTATTTTATCTAGTATATTATACCAAATATTTTACTTTATTTCAACTTTATTAATGTATATTATCATAATAAGTGATATTTAAAAAGGCCATAAATTGTGTTATGGCCTAAATTACTTAATTAATACTATTTTGATAATTTATGATATTTTCTAATACTTTTGCTTTAAGTTCTTTGTCTGGTAATTCACCATTTGCAAGTTCAAGAGCCCATAGGATAGCACCTAGAACAGGTGGTTCTTTTAGAACAATAAAGTTGCATTTTTTATTTGATAATTCACAAACAACTTTTTTGAATTTGTTTAACATAGCAAAATTTGTAGCCTTTGCCCAAACACTTCCAGCAAGTATTACATTTATTGGTTCCTTAATATTTAACTCTTTAATTACTCCTGCAATTGATCTTGCCATGTGTTCACCACTAGTTTCAAGAACTGAGATTGCGGGGAGATCACCATTATTTGCATGTTCAAATAAGGCTTTTATTAAATAGGTTGAATCAATTTTTTTGCCAACAATTGCGTTACTGAAATCTTTTTTGTCGTCTATTTCATACATTTCAAAAACGCTTCTTGTTATGTTTGTGCTAGGTCCAAATCTAAAACATTCATCAAAGGCAAGTCTAACTGCGGCTCTAGCCAGGTATGAGCCACCACCTTCGTCGCCCGCAACATAACCTATGCCACCAACTTGCATCCAGTTACCATCTTCATCAATACCTACATTAACTGTACCAGTTCCATTTATTGAACAAACACCAGTTCCAGTAGGTGATGCAGCTTTAATCCCTAAAAAGCCATCGTTTACAACTACAAAGTTTTTAAAGCCTATTCTTTTAACCACATTTTCTAAGGCTTCTTTTTGGAAAGGTGAATCTACACCTGCAAGTCCAAAAGCACCTGAAGCAATATCTTTTATTGAAAGATTATTTTGTTTTAATAGCAACTCGATATTTTCTTTCATTACTAAGTGTGCACCCTCAAATCCACCAATTTTTGGAGATTCGTGACTACAAGTGCCACTTCTTAAGCCATCTATAAAGTTGCCTTCAATATCAAACAATAAATAATCAGTTTTGGTATTTCCACCATCTACGCCAATTACATATTTTTTCATTACTTATTTTCCTTGAAAAATTGAGGTAAATATTCTTTATGAGCTTCTAGTAATTCATCAAAGCAATCTGATGCAGTTTGTAAATCAGCAACTAATGGGTTAGACATAAGAGCACGCATTGCTTCTTTCTTATCGCCATTTATTGCGGCCTTCACAGCATGTTTTTCATATGCTTTAACTTGTTGAATATATTCTTTTATATGATCGTTTACTTTACCTTCAAGTGGTAATGGTTTAGCACCATCTTTACCGATAACAGCACAGATTTCTACAGCGTCATTATCTCTTAAGAAAGGAATAGCACCCTTATTTAATACATTAACAACTTGAACATCTTGTTTATCATTCCAAATTGAATCTACTAAGTTAATAGCTACTTCTGAGTATCTTGCGCCTCCACGTTTAGAAAGTTGAGCAGGTTTTACATGTAATTCGTTATCTTGATATATCTTTAATAACTCTTCTTCAATTTCCATACATACTTCACCACGTGTTTTAGGTGAATTTTTTAACTTTTCTAACTTACTATTTTTAAAATAATAGTACTCTAAATAGCAAGTTGGGATAGCACCAATTACTTCAATTTGTTCTTTAGTGAAACCACTTGTTGGAATATTTTTCATTGTTGCGCTATTGAATCCACTTTCGATAGCTTCTTGTAAATAATCTTTACCATCTTGTTCAATTTTTGTAATATATGCAAAGTGATTTAAACCCATATATTCGATTTTAGCATTTGGTAAATTCATACCTTTTTTTATACTATCAATTGTGTTAATAGGAACGTTACAAAGCCCCATCATTTTAACATTAGTATAGTTTAATAATGCTTCCGCAATCATTCCTGATGGGTTAGAGAAGTTAATTAACCAAGCATTAGGACAATACTTTTCCATCATCTTTACAATATTCATCATTACTGGTATTGTTCTTAATCCTTTAAACATACCACCAATACCACATGTTTCTTGACCAATTAAGTTATACTTTAGAGGAATCTTTTCATCTTTTACTCTTGCGGGAAGTTTTCCAACTCTTATTTGCGCAAGAACGAAATCAGAATCTCTTAAAGCAGTTTCATAGTCATTTAGGATTAATCTTGTTTCACAAGGAAGCCCTGCTGCCTTAATCATTCTTTGGCATAATCCACCAACAATGTTAAGTTTTCTTTCATCAATATCCATAAAATCAATTGCAGTAACAGGAAGTGAATCTCTTTTATTAATTACACCTTCTATTAATTCTGGTGTATAAGTACTACCAGCACCAATAATACAAATTTTCATACTATTCTCCTTTTTATTATTTATTTTAAATATTTTTTTAATGCTTCAACCTTGTCTAATTTTTCCCAAGGTAAATCTAAGTCATTTCTTCCAAAATGACCATATGTTGCAGTTTGACGATATATTGGTCGTCTTAAATCAAGAGTACTAATGATTCCTTTTGGTGTTAAGTCAAAATTAGCATTTACGATATCTATTAGTTCTTTTTCAGTATATTTAGAAGTATTAAATGTATCAATACAAATTGAAATAGGTTTAGCTACTCCGATTGCATAAGAAAGTTGAATTTGCATTCTATCGGCAAATCCTGCGGCAACCATATTTTTAGCTACATATCTTGCCATATAGCTTGCACTACGGTCAACCTTTGTAGGATCTTTACCACTGAATGAACCACCACCATGGGGAGCATAACCACCATAAGTATCAACGATAATCTTTCTACCAGTTAAGCCTGAGTCACCTTTTGGTCCTCCAACAACAAAACGACCTGTAGGGTTAACAAATATTTTAGTATTTTCATCCATTAATTCCTTTGGTATAATTGGTGTAATGACATCTTTTATAATCATTTCTCTTAAATATTCTTGACTAACTTCTTCATCATGTTGAGTTGAAACTACAATTGTATCAATTCTTAAAGGTTTGCCATTTTCATCATACTCAACTGATACTTGAGTTTTTCCGTCAGGACGAAGTTCTTTATGTGAACCATCTTTTCTGATAGCCGCAAGTCTTCTTGCAAGTTTGTGAGCAAGGGTAATTGGTAGTGGCATATATTCTTCAGTTTCTCTACATGCATAACCAAACATCATACCTTGGTCACCTGCTCCATCAGCATCAACGCCTAAAGCAATATCCGGTGATTGTTCATTAAGTGAAACTAGAACTGCTAAGTTTTCAGCGTCAAATCCAAATTTACCGCGATTGTAGCCAATTTCTTCAACTGTCTTTCTTACTATTTTTTGAACATCACAGTAACCGGTTGTAGTTATTTCACCCATTACTAAAACTAATCCCGTAGTAGCACAAACTTCGCATGCCACTCTTGCATTAGGATCTTGTGCAAGTATATCGTCAAGGATAGCATCGCCTATTTGATCACAAACTTTATCAGGATGGCCTTCAGTTACAGATTCCGATGTAAATATTTTGCGATTTTGGTCAAATTCGTTTTTCATGATCATTTACCTCTTTTTATACATTATTTGTTTATATTATTCATATATTTATTATACTACAATATTAATTATTTTGCAAGGTAGAACCTTTAAAATACAACTTCCATTCATCATTACTCGGTATTAATCTAAATTCTAACCATTCTTTAGTGGTTGGATGATAAAAACCAATCAAATATGAATGTAACATTAATTTTTTATTTTTATCATTACCATACAAACTATCACCAACAAGAGGATATCCGGCATATGCAAATTGGACTCTTATTTGATGATGTCTACCAGTTTTAAGGCTAACATCTACTAATGAATTTCCATTAACTTCATTTATTCTTTGATATGATAGTTCTGCTAATTTTCCGTTATTTTCATTAACCACATATGATTTTACTTCTTGTTCATCTTTATATAGATAATTTTTTAAATTACCAGTTTTAGGAACTATTCCTTTAACAACCACATAGTATTTTTTAACAAATTCATGCTTTAAAATTTGTTCATTAAGTCTACTTGCGGCCTTTGATGTTTTGGCAAATACCATTACACCAGAAGTCATTCGATCAAGTCGATGAACTAATCCAAGATAAACATTACCTGGTTTTTGATATCTTTCTTTAATATAACGCTTAATCAAAGTTAGCATATCGATATCATTAGTGTGATCAGCTTGTGATAAAATACCACTAGGTTTTTCATCAACAATAATGTGATTATCTTCATATAATATATTTAAGCTCATATTATCTCTTCTTTCGTAATTATTATAACACACATTTATTATTTTCATTGATAGTTTGCAAATTTAATTATATAAGCATAAAATATTATTGTATTACTTTTTAATAATTTCCTATCATATAATTTGAATTTTATGTTCAGCTATGTTATAATATCTATAAGAAAGGAAGTTTATTATGGTAGAACAAGAATTTAAAGATACTGAAATTCAACTTGATGAAGCTGAAAATTCTGAAAAAGTTGAAGAATCAAATCATCAAATTATTTTGACACCTGAAGAAATTGAAGCTTTATTTGAAGAAAAAGCAAAGCATAAAATGTCAAAAGGTGAAAAACGTAAACTTCGAGTTATCAAAAAACTACTACTTGGAGAAATAAACGGCACAGAGGCTGCCAAAAAGCTTGACATTACAACTAGACAAGTTAGAAATTTGAAACGTCAAGTTCTAAATGAAGGTCGTGAAGGTGTAGTTCACAAGAACAAAAACTACAAGCCTTACAACACTTATGATGCAGAAATAAGCACTTTTGTTTGTAAATTATATCGTCGTGAATATCGTGGAACTAACTTTAGCGAATTTGCACGTATATGCCAAGAACAATATGATATTGAAGCATCTAGAAGTACCATTTATAACTTTTTAAGACGTGGTAGAATTCGCTCTCCACAAAGAAAGATTAAAAAGAAAAAAGTTGAAGTTGTTGCTACTACTCCTGTTAAGGAAAAAGCAACCAAGCCTAAAAAGACAGTTAAAAAAACAAGCGCTAAGAAGGCAACTTCTAAAGTAGTAAAAAAATAGCTCTAAAAGTAATTTTAGAGTTTTTTTAAGAGGTGTTTTATGAATTTTAAAAAAGAAATTAAAATAGGTACTGTAACTATTGGTGGCAACCATCCTATCGCAATTCAATCAATGACAAATACCAAAACACGCGATATCGAATCTACCGTAAGACAAATCAACGAACTTGCTAAAATTGGTGCAGACATTGTTAGAATGACTATCTCAAATATTGATGATGCTCTAGCAATATCAAAAATTAAAGAAAGAACTTCTATTCCGCTAGTAGCCGACATTCATTTTGATTACCGACTTGCAATTGAAGCAGTCAATCAAGGAATTGATAAAATTAGAATTAATCCTGGTAACATTGGCAGTCATGAAAATGTAAAAGCCGTTGTTGAGGCATGTAAAAAACGAAATGTGCCAATTAGAATTGGCATAAATTCTGGTTCTTTAGAAAAAGATTTATATCAAAAATATGGTGGTGTTACTCCTGAAGCCTTACTAGAAAGTATGAAGCGACACGTTGAATTAATCGAATCATATGATTATCACAATTTAGTTTTAAGTATTAAAGCGACTGATATAAATACAACAATTAAAACCAATCAATTATTAAATCAGTATTTTGATTATCCCATTCACATTGGTTTAACTGAAGCAGGAACAATAAACTCTGGTATCGTTAGATCAAGTTATACTTTAGGAACATTGTTGAATGATGGTATTGGTAATACAATTCGTGTTTCTTTAACTGGTGATCCCTTAAATGAAATACCTGTTGCGAAAAATATCTTAGCAATGTTTAACCTATATCAAAAACCTACGCTTATTAGTTGTCCTACCTGTGGTAGAACTAACTACAATATGGAACTCGTCGTAAATGAAATTGAAAAGTTTCTAGAAACTGTAAATAAACCAATTAAAGTTGCCATAATGGGGTGTGCCGTAAACGGTCCTGGTGAAGCAAAAGATGCAGACATTGGGATTGCGGGGGGAAATGGTGAAGCACTTCTATTTAAAAAAGGCGAAATAATTAGGAAAATCCCTGAAAATGATTTGGTAAGTGAATTAATAAAAGAAATTAAATCAATGTTATAAAATCACATGGACAATTAATCCATGTGATTTTTTATTACTTCTTCTTTTAAATTTTCATTGAAAGTTTGTTTTTTCAACATCTCAATTTCTTCTTTATATGGTGGATAACTTTCTAGTTTTGATACACTGACATAAGGGGTTTCAAGAATTTTAGGAATTTGTTCAAAGCGTTTATCATTTAACACTTTAAGTAAAGCATTAAAGCCAATATTGCCAAAACCAATATTTTCATGACGATCCTTATGTGAACCAAGTTGATTCTTAGAATCATTTAAATGTATAACCTTTAAATATTCTAAGCCAATTACGGCATCAAATTCATTAATTACATCTTCGTATGAATTTACAATATCATATCCTGCATCAAAAATGTGGCAAGTATCAAGACAAACACCGATTCTAGTTTTGTCATGAACTAAATCAATTATTCTTTTAATTTCTTCAAAAGTCTTCCCACACTCAGTACCTTTACCAGCCATAGTTTCTATAGCAATTACGGTATTATCATTACTAGTTAATCTAAGTATTTCATTTATTCCATCAGCTATACGATCTAATGCAAAATTTTCACCATTTCCGACATGAGCACCTGGATGTAATACCATATATTTTAAACCAACTTTACCCACCATTGCTAATTCTTTGGCAAGGAAGCTAATTGCAAAATTAAATTTTTCATCATCGCTTTGACCAAGATTTACAATATATGGAGCATGTACGATAATATCTTCGGGATTTATACCATTTTGTTTGGCTATTACTAAAGCTTTTTGATAATTAAGTTGTTCAACATCTTTTCGGTAAGTTGTTTGTGGTGCACCTAAATATATCATAAAGCAATTTCCACCATAAGAAAGCGCTTCTTCAACACTACCAACTAACATTTTTAATCCATTGTTTGATACATGTGAACCTATTTTCATTTTGTACGACGCTCCTTCTGTGCCTTTTTACGATAAATTTCATTAATATGTTCTTTTTTTGCTTTTTTAATTTTCTTATTAATTTCTTCTAATCTTTTTTTCTTATAACCAGGTTTTACCTTTTTAGGCATTTTAGTTTTGTTATGAACTTCTTCTTCAATTTTTTTAGCAAAACTTGGTTCTTTCTTTTGATAGAATTTTGCGGGGACTATTTCGCCATTTTGGATTTTGACGAATGTTGGTTTTAATCCTTTTGATTGTAACATCTTTACATATTCATCATCTTGATAAGCATATAGCGAATAAGCATAACCTGTCTTATTATATCTTGCGGTTCTTCCCGTACGGTGAATGTAAAATTCAACATCATTAGGTAAATCAAAGTTGATAACATGGCTTACCCCTTGAATATCGATACCTCTTGCGGCAATATCACTAGCTACAACATATTGATATTCTAGATTTTCAATTCGTTTAATAGTTTGTTTTCTTATTCTATCTTCCAATGCACCATGAAGTTTGCCAACGCGGTAGCCTGCTTCTGCAAGCTTCATTGCTAATTCATCAACTTTTTCTTTGCTATTAACAAATATTAAAGCTAAGAAAGGATTAATAATTTCCAACAAATTAATAAGAACATCTTCTTTATTTTTTGCTTTACATTGTAACATGTAATGTTCAATATTTTTAGTAGTTAGATTATCTTCTTTTATTGTTATTGTCTTTACATTTTCTAAATATTTTCTTAAAAAATGTCTAAGACCCTTAGGAATAGTAGCACTGAAGATTAAGAATTGTGGTTTGCCTTGAATTTTTCCCATAATTTTATCGACTTCAATGAGTTCTTTTTCTTCAAAGATCATATCTGCTTCATCGATAACTACAGTATTAGCTAAATGAATTTTTAATACATTAGTTTTAATAGCTAAATCGACTATTCTTCCTATTGTGCCGATAACAATCTGTGGTTGACTTTTTTCATACTTTTTGATTTCTGATTCGCGATCTACACCACCAATCGCCCTTGCAACTGTTATTTCTTTTTTTGAATGTTTTGTAAGCTCAACACAAACATTGTATAGTTGCATTGCTAATTCTCTAGTAGGCGATAAAATGATGGCCTGAACAGACTTATTATCTTCATCAAGATTTTCTAATATAGGGAGTAAGAATGCATGGGTTTTTCCTGAACCTGTTGCACTTTCAACCATTAAACTTGTTCCTGAGATTGCTTCAGGTATAACAATTTCTTGTACTTTAGTGGGATTGACAAAGTTAATGCTATTTAATGCTTCATTAATATAGCTTTTAAAATGATATTCTTTAAATGTCATTTTCTTCTCCTTTCAAACTTGCGTAAAGTAAATTATTTTTTAGTTCATTAATTTGACAATAAACTATTTTATTTTCTAAATTATTCCCGTTATCTGGTAAATACACTTCAAGGTAGTTTGTTGTATGTCCTACCCAATAGTTATCTTTCTTTTGTTCAATTAATACAGCAAATTCTTGACCTATAAACTTCTTATCGTATGCTATTTTCATTTCTTTAGCAACTTCTATCATTTTTTTAGCTCGTTCTTTGATTAATTGAGGAGCTAAGTGACCTTCCATTTTATCAGCAAGAGTTCCTTTTCTTCTTGAATAAGGGAAAATATGCATTCCCGCAAATCCAATTTTTTTAATAAAGTTGATTGTCTGCAAGAAATTTTCTTCAGTTTCGCCAACAAATCCAGCCAAGCAATCGGTAGTAATTGCTATATTTGGAAATTTTGAACGTATTTTATTAATTTCTTTTTCATAATCAGCTGTTAAATATTTACGATGCATTCTAATTAATACTTCATCTGAACCACCTTGTAGAGGAATATGTAAATGCATAGCAACTCTATCTTGATATTTTTCAATAGTATCTAATAGTTCATCAGTAATTTCCATTAATTCAATTGAAGATAAACGCAAGCGCCAAATATTTGTTTCTTGCATTATTCTCTCAATTAATTTTGCTAAATTAATTGTTTGAGTATCTTGCCCATAGGTTCCAGTATTAATACCTGACAAGATAATTTCTTTAGTGTCTAATTTTACTAGTTGATTAATTTCATTTATTATGCTATCAGCATTTCTACTTTTTATTTTACCTCTAGCATAAGGAATTAAGCAATAACTACAGAAGTTTTCACAACCATCTTGAATTTTTACAAATCCTCTTGTATGAGTCATTAAACGATCAAGTTTCATTTCATCATATTCTGTATAGTTTTCAATTGAAAAGACATGATTAATTTGCTTTTTAGTTTCTAAATATGAGTTTACTAAATCAAATACCCTCAATCGATCTTTTGTTCCAATAATGATGTCGGCAATTTCCATTGCATCTGTAGTATGTGTTTGAACAAAGCATCCCATTGCGACGATGATTGCATTGGGATTATTTCGTCTTGCTTGTCTAATCATTTGTCGGCTTTTCTGGTCTGATGTGGCAGTAACCGTACAAGTATTAATAATACAAACATCGACATATTCACCATTCTTAATATATTGCCATCCCTTGTCGCATAACGAATCAATTAATGCTTCTGTTTCATAAATATTTACTTTGCAACCAAGTGTTATTGTTGTAAATTTCATACTATATCTCCAATTCATAAGAAATTGCGGCCATAACATATGTTGGGGCAACTTCAGTTCTTAATATTCTTGGTCCTAAACTAATAGGTATGAAACCAACACTATTTAGCATTTCAACTTCTTTTAACGAAATACCACCTTCTGGGCCAACTAAAATCAATATATTCTGATATTTTTTTTGTTTTAAAATATTTTTTAATGATTCATCTTTATCGATTACTTCATAAGCATATAAGCATAAATCATATTCATTTTTAAACTTTAATAAATTTTTAAAATCAATAGGGTTTTCTACTACAAGTTTTCTAGTACGATGGGATTGCTCACTTGCTTCTTTAGCAATTTTATTCATTCTATCAACTTTTTTATTTAACTTTTCATCATTTAGTTTTACATTGCAACGTTCCATATTTACCATTAAATATTTGTTTGCGCCAAGCTGTGTTATTTTATCAATAACTTCTTCAGCTTTTTCCCTTCTTACTACTCCTTGTGCAATTGTGACATTAACAGGCAGTTCTTTCTTTTCATCTAGTTTTTTAAATATTTGTGAAGTTACGCATTCAGCGTTTATTTCAATAATTTTACATAGATATGAATCTTGATTATCACATACAATTATTTCATCATCTATTTTCATACGCATTACTTTAGTAATATGATGATAATCTTCACCATTGATATAAACATAGCCATTTATTATATTACTAGATTCTACAAAATAACGTTGCATATCATTTCCCTACTTTCTTTTATATTATACCAAATTTCTTGATTATTTGCAAGGTAAATGTCGATAAGAAAAGAGCAATCTAATTGCTAGAGGTTCTATATAATTCGTTGGGGTTTTTAAAAATCCCATAGA